>Ga0164318_10000113_pt1 | contig 47115 bp, 42 predicted proteins | sample GuaBasSedimGuay9_FD_113734 | JGI IMG/M metagenome (GOLD analysis project Ga0164318, IMG submission 113734) | Subseafloor sediment microbial communities from Guaymas Basin, Gulf of California, Mexico - Guay9, Core 4571-4, 0-3 cm | ecosystem: Environmental > Aquatic > Marine > Hydrothermal vents... | reverse complement strand
TATACGTAAAATATCTTAGATGCTATGGCGAGGCCAAGTCCTGCGATCAATCCGATTCCGCCTATAGCCAAGACTGCTTCTAGCATAGATCTTACACCTCTATTCCATAAGAATTACCGGTTCCGCTACTTTACCATGCCCGCAAAGCCCAGAAAGGCCAATGCCAGCAAAGCCACAGTAATAAGTCCCAATGGCGTACCTCTAAGGTGTTGAGGTATGGGAGAAGTGGCGGAGCGCTCTCGAATGCCGGTCAGTATAACCAGGGCCATTCCATAGCCCACTGAAGATGCAAAGGCAAATACCAGAGTCTTAATGAAGCTCATGTGGCTTTCCACAGACAGCACAGCCACACCCAGGACCGCACAGTTGGTAGTGATCAAAGGTAGGAAAATGCCCAATGCGCGATATAGTCCAGGTATGGATTTTTGCAAAAACATCTCTACTAGCTGAACCAGTGAGGCGATGACCAGTATGAAGGCAATAGTTTGGAGGTACTCCAAATCAAAAGGCTTCAAAATATATTCCTGGACTATCCATGTCGTGGCACTAGACAATGTAATGACAAACACGACGGCCATAGCCATACCTGTAGCCGTGTCCATCCTGTTGGACGTGCCAAGAAAGGGGCAATTACCCAAATATCTTGCTAAAATAATATTATTTACAAATATCGCACTAACAATTAAAAGGAGATACTCAGACATTGCTAATGACTCCTTTGTTTGGAGCTTATCCAATTCATAAGAGACAAGATGAGACCCAAGCAAATAAAGGCCCCTGGGGGCTTAAGCATAATGCCGAAAGGCCGAAAGGATTCCCACATTACATGAATTCCGAAAACCGTCCCATTGCCCAACAACTCCCTTATTGCTCCCAGTAGGGTAAGGGACATGGTAAAGCCCAGTCCCATACCAAGGCCATCGGCAATGGAGGGTAGCACAGAATTCTTCGAGGCAAATGCCTCTGCCCTCCCAAGAATAATACAGTTAACGACGATAAGGGGTATAAATATCCCGAGGATTTTATATAGGGGATAAAAATATGCCTGCATCATGAGTTCCACAATTACCACAAATGAGGCAATAACAACGATAAAGGCGGCAATCCTCACCTTTTTAGGAATCGCGTTGCGAAGAATTGAGATTATTAGGTTCGAGCACACCAACACAAATGTGGTGGCTAGACCCATTCCGACGCCGTTTTTAGCTGCAGTGGTGACCGCTAGGGTAGGGCACAGGCCCAGAACGAGCCGAAATGGCGGCACCTCTTTCCACAGGCCTTTGGTGAATTCCCGAACTACTGCTCCCATGCCTAGCTAACCTCCTTTTTTACCTTGGGGAAAAGTTCAAGGGCCTTGCGGACCGCGGATACAACACCTTGACTAGAGAAAGTGGCACCGCTTACCCCATCAATTTTGCCTCCACGAGTGGAAAGGTTAAGTTGCCCTGAGAGTTTTAGCCCCGCAAACTGGTTAGTGAAGGCTGGTTCCACAACCCTTGCACCCAGGCCCGGAGTCTCCGAGTGACGCATGATACTTATACCCGTAATGGTGCCATTCATATCTATGCCTACCATAACCTCGATTTGTCCATGATATCCTTGAGCACTTGATGAATAGGCAATTCCTATGATCTTTCCATCTTTCTTCGCGGGGAATATTTTTATTGAGTGGCCCTTTTCGTCCTTTCCTATGGAGATCTCAATCACGTCCCTGATAGGGTCATTGTCATATCCCTTTAATACCTTTTTAACTGACGGTCCCTGAACATATTTGAGAAGTTGATATTCCCGAGCAGGCTTTGTAGCCTTGTTAGCGTAAGCAAGGACCAGTGCAGATCCAGCACAAATGGCTGTCAGGACAAAAACCATTCGGAATAATTCACGCAATTTCTTTTACCCTCCCAACAACTCTAGGCCTGATTTTGTCCAGCAGTGGCGTTACAGAGTTCATAAGCAAAATGGCGAAGGGTACGCCTTCATTGTACGTACCCCATATTCTAATTATCATGGTAAGCAGGCCGCAACCTATTCCATACCCTATCTTGCCTCCAACGGTTACAGGAGCGGTCCCGAATTCCGGTGCCAAGAAGAAGGCGGCGAACAGTGTCCATCCAGCCAATACGTGGAAGGTGCCGCTTGCATAGGTTTCCGGGTCGATCAAGGATGTCACATAGCCGAATATCCAAACTGTGGCAATGAAAGAAACGGGAATGTGCCATGTAATCACTCGGCGGTAAAGAAGATAGGCACCACCAAGGAGGATGGCTATTACGCAAATGGTGCCAATTTCCCCCGGTACATTTCCCAAGATGAAATCCTTCCATGGGACATCGATTATCGCATCTACTCCTCCGTCTTTGAAGGCATAAATGGCTGGATCTACTAAGTATTCCCCAGCTTCAAGCAGAAACTTTGGCTCAGGCGTGGGGTAGTTTTCAAGGATGTCCTTATAGGATATGGCCAGGAAGGCCCAACCCACTAGTGATGAGTTAAATGGGTGGTTACCTAGTCCTCCAAAGAGCTCTTTGCCTGCCACTATGGCCACTAGGCAACCCACAACTGGTATCCACCATGGCACCTGGTTGGAAAGCATAAGACCTAATACAAGGCCAGTAAATATTGCACTCCCATCTTTTAGTCCCACCGGCCTTCCTACCAGCTTGTCCCACAGCAGCTTGGTTGCCATTGCGGATGCTGTTGAGATAATCAAAATGAGCAATGCCGACCAACCGAAATAAAACCATCCGGCAAGCACGGCCGGTAAGAGGGCTACAATAAAGTCCCTCATTATGGAATTCACCCTCACCCCAGAATGCAGATGGGGAGGTGCTGATACATATAATTGTGGTCGTTTCATGATAGGTCCCTTTTGTTACTGTACTATTTATTGCGCGGCTTCCCGCATTCTGAGAATCTCCCTCTTTCCAAAGCGGATCAGATGTACCATGGGCCTTTTGGCCGGGCATACGTAAGCGCATATACCGCACTCAATACAATGAAAGATGAAGGCTTTTTCAGCCGCCTCAAAATTTTCATACTCGCAATACCTGCTGAGCTCATTGGGCAAAAGGCCCATTGGGCAAACTTTCACGCAATATCCGCAACTGATGCATGGATTATTCTCGTAAGTGAAAACTTCAGAGAGGGTTTGCACTAATATGGAATCAACCTGCCCTGAAATGGGAACCTCAAATGTGTGCTGAGCGAATCCCTGAAAAGATCCACCCATAACCAGCTTCGCCGCATCTGAAGGCATAAGCTGGAGATGATCAAGCAATTCCCCAACCAAAATTCCTTCGGGAACCCACACCTGATAATCGACATTGCTGCTGGGTATGCTCAGTTGAACAAGTGTGGAGGTAGCGGGAACGTTGTCCCTGATGGATTTGTACAGGCGCAGGGCGGTTACAACGTCAACAACTGTAACCCCTACTGCCCTTGAGTCACCCTCGGGCATGGGAACTTCTCTACCCGTAACAAAGCGAACAATTAAGGGCTCAGAGGCCAAAGGGTAAATGAATGGGCACTCCTTTATCTTGATCGCCCGGTTGGCAAGTTCGGTTTGCAGAGAGTGGGAAATTGGTTGCCCTTTCCTAATGGCCAGTACAGTATTTTTTGCCCCTGAAACCTGTTGCAGCAGCGAGATACTGTCGCCGATCTCGCTTTCCTTGCTACTTAAGATGGATTCTCGAATGGAAATTCCCGGTTGGCGGTCCAAGGCGTTTATCACTAAATAATCAATTGGGTGAGAGATATCAGGGCCATCGGTCGTTTCAGAAGGAGGGGTCCCAGGTTGTGCCAGCCGCCACGCAAGGGGCCATCTGTAAGGGTCGGGTTCTTTTATCCCAGACTTTTGCACTTTCCTGATAAGGGTATGGGAGTCCATCTCCTTCCAAGGCCTTGTTTCCTTCGGCATTTGTGCGGAGTTTGTTTGACTGCTGCACTGGAGTATAATTGCCGGTGCCTCGTTGCCGGAAAAATTCACCCAAGGTCGAATGCCGCTCAGCTTGCCAGCACAAGGCGCAAATAAAGGCGGGGCCACACCCTTGTCGTCAACAGCCAACAACTGTCCCTGGGAGACGTCGCCACCGGGTTTTACCAAGGATCTGAGTTTTCCCCAAGAGGTCTCAAGCGAGAAGACCAATCTCTTTGGTCTTATTTCGGCTCCAACGGGCTTGGGAAGAGATATACTGGCACTATCAACTGGTATGCCTTTAGGCTTAGTTCCATTTTTCATCTCAGCACCGGTCAAAAGGACTCGAGGTTAGGGCAAATATGAAATAAATTCACAAGCACATGCAGGTAGGGCTTTTATAGGAAAGGGGCCTTTTTTGTCAAGGATTTTGTCGAAGCTTTCGTAATGATCTTCAATAAATCACAGATCATTGACTCAGCTTTCCTGAATATACCAAGTGGGCCCACCAACGAGATTCGACTCATATAACACCAGTGTCTATGTATTGAAAATTTTTGCCAAAGACCTATCACTTCATGTCAAGGTATTGACGAAGACAAGGAATAAGCTCCACTTTTCTCTTTGCATGCCCGAACCCGGGGTTATGATCCCATTCTTACTATTCCCGCTTACTCCACATGTCCTGGTCCTGAAGCAGGGATCTCCTGCGCAGGACCACGTAAACGGCCAGTGATACGACAATTGGCAAGGGTTTTGCTTATAGTAAGCTTGGAGCGTGGGAATTTTCCTTCATAGGAAAGTCAAACTATTGCCCTTATGGGAAAGGCTTTTTGGGATGGGTTACAGGGAAATCCTCAAGAGAATGCGGCAGCGAGAAACTTTCAGGATAATACTGCCAACAGTCTTTTCTTTGCTGTTGTTCATCGCTTTCATTTTCGGGGGGATCTTACCTTCGTTTAAAACCCACATAATGGACGCCAAGCGCCAGATGATAAAAAATATGGTGGAACTGGTATGTGCGGGGCTTTCTTATTATCAAAGAGAGGTAGAAACAGGCCGCATGAGCCTTGAAGAGGCCCAAAGTAAGGCCATGCACAGGATAGCCACCTTGCATTACGGCCCTGAAGGAAAGGATTATTTTTGGGTTAATGATCTGCGTGGTGTAATGCTCATGCACCCATATAGAAAGGATTTGGTCGGGAAGGATGTCATTGATTTGCGAGACAAAAAAGGAAAGTACTTGATTCGAGAGTTTATAAATGTAGTGAAAACGCACGGCGAAGGATACGTGGACTACATGTGGCAATGGAAAGATGATCCCAATCGTATAGTACCCAAGCTTTCATTCGTGAAAGGGTTCGCGCCGTGGGGATGGATTATAGGTACGGGGATCTATGTGGAAGACGCCAAGGCAGAGATCGCAGCCATGATGAGGAAACTGCTGTTGACTTCTATGGCAATACTCGCCTTAATCGCGATGCTGATGATCTATGTTATTAGCGAGGGCATGCGTATTGAAAGGTCGAGGAAAGAAGCAGAAGACTCGCTTAAAGAAAGTGAGTCGAGGTTTAGGAAGCTGGCGGAAGATGCCCCTTTTGGTCTCTCAATTATGGCACCTGATGGTACTTTTGAGTATTTCAATCCGCAGTTCACAAGGATTTTTGGCTATACCTTCCAAGATGTTCCGGACAAGTGGACATGGTTTGAAAAGGCATATCCGGACCCAAAGCTACGCGAGGAGGTTGTATCCGCGTGGAAGAAGGATACCGCGGAGGTAAATGATCGTGGAGTGGTGAAAGAGCGCACATTTCCGGTTATCTGCAAAAATGGAGAAAAAAAGATTATACACTTCAGGAACGTGTTATTAGACCATGGCAAAAAGCTAATGATCTATGAAGACATAACTGCAAGAGCTGAAGCAGAGGAGAAGATCAAGCAAAGTGAAAAAAGATATAGAAGTCTTTACGAAAAGGTTGATAAGGCCCAGAAAATCTACCGTTCCCTCCTTCAATCTTCTGCCGACGCCATAGTCCTTTATGACCTCGAGGGTAGGACAGAATATGTGAGTCCTGTTTTTACGGAGATGTTTGGTTGGACATTCGAAGAGTTGAAGGGCAAACGCATTCCATTTGTCCCTGAATCGGAGAAAGAACAGACCCAGGCCATAATCAGGGAACTTGTGCAAAATGGAACCGCTTGCCATGGTTTCGAAACGAAGCGGTTAACAAAAGATGGTTACGTCCTAGATGTCAGCATAAGTGCTTCACGCTATACAGACCACGAGGGAAACCCAGCAGGTATACTGGTGGTAATTCGTGACGTATCAGAGAGAAAAAAGCTTCAAGCCCAACTACAACAAGCTCAGAAAATGGAAGCCATAGGGACACTTGCAGGAGGGATAGCTCATGACTTTAACAATCTTTTGATGGGAATTCAGGGTAACGTTTCCATCATGCTCCTTGAGACAGATGAAAAACACCCCCATTATCATCGGTTGAAGACAATAGAAGAACAAATACAAAGCGGCAGCAAACTCACCAGCCAGTTGCTCGGGTATGCGAGGCACGGACGGTATGAGATAGAACCATTGAACCTCAACGACATCGTCAAGGAGACATCAGAAACTTTTGGGAGAACCAAGAAGGAAATCGTAATCCATCAGGATCTTGCAAAGGATCTTTGGCCGGTCGAGGCAGACAAGACCCAGATCGAGCAAGTCTTGCTGAATATCTATGTAAACGCCTGGCAGGCCATGCCAGGGGGCGGAGAGATCTTTGTTACCACTCGCAACGCAAGTCACAAAGAGCTTCAGGGAAGAGTATACAAGGCCAAACCTGGAAATTATGTCTTGCTAAGTATACGGGATACGGGTATAGGAATGGATGAATCGGTGAAGGAGAGAATCTTCGAGCCTTTCTTTACCACTAAGGAAATGGGGCACGGGACAGGGCTGGGCCTGGCCTCGGCCTACGGGATAATTAAGGGCCACGGAGGATACATTGATGTTGAGTCGAAGAAGGGCCATGGTGCCACCTTTAAGATATACCTTCCTGCATCCAGGAAGCAAATAAAACCATATAAGAAGGCGAAGGATATGGTAAGCAAAGGTGAAGCAACGGTTTTACTTGTGGATGACGAAGAACACATCGCTGAGGTTGGTCAAGAACTCCTGGAGGCACTGGGTTATAAGACGCATGTGGCTACTACTGGACAGGAGGCCGTGGAGATTTTCCGGGAGCATAAAGACAGTATTGACTTTGTGCTTTTGGACATGGTCATGCCCAAGATGAGTGGAAAGGAAGTCTTTGTAAAGTTGAAAGAAATTGACCCGCAGGTCAAGGTGCTTTTGTCCAGTGGTTACAGTCTGGATGGAGAGGCCCAGGAATTAATGGACATGGGTTGCGCGGGGTTCATACAGAAGCCCTTCAGGCTAAAGGATCTTACGAGGGTGCTTGCGCAGATCCTGGGTTGATCCAAACCCTGCGACTCAGCCTCCTTCAGGTAGAGCATCCAGGAAACTCTTCTTGTGTCATTTGCTGTAAGAGTTTTTCAAGCCTGGAGGCTTCACCGAGAATTATCCTCACGTATTTACCTTCTTCGGAATGAGGGTCCAATGTGGATGCCAGCCTTCTGGCAAACCCTCCTACCGCTGTCAGGGGATTGCGGATTTCGTGGACTACTGCCTGAAGCGTATCGCATATGATAGGGCTCTGGTTGCTTATTTGGTCAAGGGTAGGGAGGGTCCTCGTCGGCCTTTGGTTAAGACTCTGCGTTGATATCCGTTCCGAGATCTGGCTGAGGGCCCTGTTGGCCTTTTCCATCAGGCCTATTAGGTCTTTGCCTTTGTCATTCTCCAAATTGAGTTCCTGGGCCAGCACATCAACCTGCTCGAGTGATTCCAGGATAAGATTATTTATTTCTTCTTGCTCTAGCCCAATAGTCTGTTTGCAGTGAGTAAAAATCGTGTTGAAGTTACCAGCCTCCTGAAACATGGCTTGTGAGCATATCCTGGCAAGTTCCGAGATCATGCAAAGGTCATTGCCTTCTTTCTCAAGGTCCTTGAGGCAACGAGGCCTCTGGCAGTTCACGATGGATTCCGGAAATTTCCAGTGTCTAAGTGCATACATACCAATTTCCCTGTGGTCTATACCGAACTGGGCCCTTTCCCATGAAAGCATCTCTTCAAGGGGTTCTAATTCAAGGGATACGTCCTGATCTTTTCCCTTGATAAAAAGATCAAAAAATATCAGTAGCCCTATCTCCATAATGAGACCGGCCACGAATGCTTCTTCAGGATTGACTGACTCGCGATGTCGGGCTAGAGTTCGGGACATGATCCCCCTGTAAAGTGAAACCTTCCAGAATTTCTCATAATCCAAGGGACCGACCTTTCCAAAGGGGAATGTATCCCTAAGGGAAATGGAAAGGGCCATTATCCTGAGGCGGTCAAAGCCTACTCTTACAACTGCCTGGGAGAGGCTTTTTATGCGTGAAGAAGAACCATAAAAGGCACTGTTTGCAAGCTTCAGTAACCTCACTGCAAGAGAGGGATCTTTTTCTATTATTTCGACTAATTGATTGGCTGAGCTTTTTTCATCCGAAGCCAATTCTACCAGCTTGAGAGCCACAGGGGACAGGGCCGGAAGCCCATATCCTGAGTTAAGCCTTTGTATTACCTCTGACCTTGGGTGCTGGAGCATATTATACCTCAATCTATTGGTTTGTCATTTTGTCGACCAACATCCTCCCAACATACTGTTTCCTAGTGGCAGTGGCCCTGCTGCAGCCATGGGAGAAGAGGCCTGTTGACTTTACTTGATGTGAGTTGCAAAATAGATGCCACAAATCCTGTTTGGTCCGCTGAAAGACCATGGGATTTGAGGAAAGCGCTTTCCCTGTAGTATTTGGATTGGAGGCCTAAAAGCTAACTTCGATGTACTACGAAGGTCCCATATATCGTCCGCCCAGTGAGGCAGACAGCCTTTTGATCCAGGCCACTGTTGGCTGTCCCCACAATAAGTGCACCTTTTGCATGGTATACAAAAAGGGACCGCCGTTTAGGGTTAGGCCAGTGGAAGAGATCAAGCGAGATATGGATGAGGCCGCTGGATTATATGGGCATCTAGTGAGAACGCTTTTTTTCCCGGCCGGCAACACTATTGCCATGCCAACAGATGATCTGGCAGAAATCTGCTCCTATGCTCGCAAGGTTTTTCCCAGACTAGAAAGGATTACAGTATATGGTTCCTCAAAATACATTTGCAGGAAAGGGCTTAGGGATCTGACGAAGCTACGCGAAAGTGGCCTTAGCAGAATACACGTGGGTCTGGAAAGTGGTGACAACGAGGTCTTGAGACGGGTGAAAAAGGGGGCTACGGCTTCAGAGCAGATTAGGGCCGGGCTATGGGTAAAACAGGCCGGAATCGAGTTGAGCGAATACGTACTCTTGGGAATAGGTGGAAAGGACAGATGGTTTGAGCATGCAACGGCAACGGCAAAAATATTGAACAAAATCAATCCTCATTTCATTCGGTTTAGGACATTCCTACCAAAGATCAACACATTGCTCTTGCATGAAATCAGGAAAGGGAGATTTCAGGTTCTTTCTGCCCATGAGGTGTTGAAAGAATGGCAACTTATTTTGCAAGGTCTTGAGGTGACCTCTGAGATTCATAGTGATCATTATACCAACTACCTGCACCTCTCGGGCAAGATGCCTCAGGACAAGAACAGGATGCTAGCCCAGATAGAGGAATCTCTTACGTGGGATGAAGACCGGTTCAGGCCGGTTTACGTCGGAACCGAATAGATTACGATAGACTAAAGACCCAGGTATGCTTTCCTTATGTCCTCAGAGGACTTTATTTTTTCCGCTGGTCCCTCAGCCTTTATTGTGCCCTCGTGCATGACATAAACGTACTTAGAAACTTCCAAGGAAATATCAACATTTTGCTCCACGAGCAGGATGGTCACCCCCATTTCGCTTCTTATCTTTTCAATGGTATCGAAGACCTCGCCTACCAGCTTAGGAGCCAAGCCCTGGCTTGGCTCATCCAGCATCAATAACTCCGGACGGCTCATGAGGGCCCTGCCGATAGTCAGCATTTGCTGTTCTCCGCCGCTGAGGGTACCGGCTTGCTGATTGGACCGGGCCTCCAGCACAGGGAACAGCGAATAGACAAGTTGCCTTGATTCTTCCATAAGTGCTTGAGCTCTCTTAGGATATGCCCCCATCATTAGATTTTCATGGACAGTCATACTTGGAAATATGTGTTTTCCTTCTGGAACTAAGGTTAGACCTAGGGCAACTTTCTTATGCGAGGGGAGGTGGGTAACATCATGGGCCTTGAACTCGACTGTCCCTCCCCAGGGCCTGACCGAGCCGAGTATAGTCAAAAGTGTTGTAGATTTCCCCACACCATTTGGACCTAGTAGGGCTGTTATGGTGCCGCCCTTGGCCTCCAGGCTGACCTTCCAAAGTACTTGCATTGGGCCATATCCGGATTCAAGATCAGTTACCTTCAGCATCTCTTCCCTCCAAGGTAGGGCGCCCCAGGTACACTTCTATTACTCGTGGATCATTAAGGGCCTTTTGGGTTGGGGCATCCACCAGCTTTTTGCCCTGGTGCATCACCATCACCCTCTCGGCGAAATTGACAAGTGCTCTCATCACGTGTTCAACCATGGAAACTATTGCAATCTTTTCCTGCTCACCTATTTTTTTTATAAGTGCGACCATACCGTCGATATCCTTGGGATTCATCCCTGCCATAGCCTCATCCATCAAAAGGAGCTTGGGTTTCATTGCCAACGCCCTGGCTATTTCCATGAGCTTTTTTTCTACCGGGGTAAGGCTGTTGGATACCTTATGGCGTTTATCATAGAGGCCCAGTAAAGAAAGGTAGTGATCAGCCATCTCAAGGGCCTCCCTTTCCCCCACTTTTCCTATCATCCTGCCGAACATTGCGCCAATGGCAACGTTTTCCCGTACCGTGGCCGACCCAAACGGCCGGGGTATTTGGAACGACCTCCCTATTCCTATGTGGGCGCGCGTGTAAGGGGGAAGGGAGGTTATTTCTTGCTCTTCAAAGAATATCTTTCCTTCGTCGCACCTGTATACGCCGCTGATAAGATTATACAGGGTTGTCTTTCCACTCCCATTGGGTCCCACTATGCCGAGCAGCTCCCCGTGTTCTACCACCAGGTCCACGTGGTCCACTGCAACAAGACCCCCAAAGCGTTTAGTTACACCCTCGAGTTTTAACAAACTCATGACACTCTCCTAAACTATAACTTGGTCAAAGGCGGTCCCCCTGGTTTTTTCTCTTATGACTCCTACAATCCCTCCCGGAAAGGCTACTATAATCACAATGATCAAGGGGGCGAGGATGAGGAGTTGCAGCCCAGGCAGAAGAACAGCAAGCCAGTACTTACATATGCCGTAAATCAGCCCCCCTATTATGGGCCCCAAAAGCGTTCCAGAACCACCCAACATGACAATGACAATGGCTTCAACTGTATAGCTGACTTCAAACACGTCCTCGGGGAAAACATAGGTGCTTTTCAAGCACCAAGTCGTGGCACCAATTAGGCCGGCCACACAAGAACTCACGATAAAGGCGATGAGCTTGTACTTGGTGGCATTAACCCCCATTACCTTGGCGGCGTCTTCATCCTCCCTTACAGCAGTAAGCGCATAACCTACCCTTGAGTGCATAAACCTAAAGGTCAGGTAAGCCGCGAGCACTGCGATGGCAAACAGAAATATGTCTGCCCAAAATGTTGATAGCGAATTTGCCAAGTGCCTTCCAAAGGTGACCCTCATAGGCTTGGAAATGATAATCCCCTCTGAGCCACCCCAAAACTTTGCACCTTCGATCAAATATTTGAGTCCCTCGTTTACTCCGATGGTAGCTATGGCAAAATATGCTCCCCTCAACCGCAAGGCAATTCCACCCACCAGTACGGAAAGCAATCCCGCCATGAGTGCTGCTAACGTGAATCCCAAAGGGATTAACCATAAACCTATCCCGGTGTGATAGAACCTGGATATTCCCAGAGCCATTCCATAGGACCCAATAGCAAGAAATGCAACATAACCAAAGTTCACATACCCTGTCATTCCAAGGAAGATATTGAAGGCCTGGCCCATGGCTATGTAAAACATTATGAGGGCTACTGGCTGCCACATGGTTGGCCTCAAGAGTCCTATTAGAAGCAAGACCGCGAATATAGCCAGGGTTATTATAAAGGAAGAGTATTTTCGCAAAATCATTTTTCCCCCAAAAGTCCCTCTGGTTTCAGCAACAGAATGACTAACAGAACCATAAAGGCAACAAATTGCGTAAGGCTGAATGGCTCTACATTGGGTATAAGACCCAGCAAGGAATACGAGCCGTTCTCAACGAGGCCGAAGATAAACCCTCCGAAGAAGGCGCCCCATGGGGAGGCAAGGCCGCCCAGTACCGCGATGACGAAGGCCTTAAGGGTATAAATACCCCCCATGTACGGGCTGATGCCCACGGGTATGAAAAGGGTCAGTAGCACCCCGCTGAGTACTGTGAATCCAAGGCCTAGAGCAAAACTCAGGGCATAGAACCCGGTAACGTTGATTCCACAGACCCTTGCTCCCTCTTTATCCTCAACGAGGCACCTCAGAGCTGTTCCTGCCCGTGTTTTCTTGAACCATAGGTAGAGGCCTATGGCTATGGCAATACTGGACATAAGGGCATATATCTTTGCCATTGGGATAGTTGCTATAGGCAGGTGCAGGCTTCCCACGTTCCAACTATAACCCCTGAAGTCAGGTCCCCAGATCACCTTTGCGATTTCTTCAAGAAAAATGCCTATAGCAAAGGTTGCAAGCAATGTACTTAACTCAGGGGCGTCAAGAAGCCTTTTCATAACCAGGTAGAAAAACAAGAATCCCAGAGCCATTCCCAGGATGAGCCCGATGGGCACGGAGAGAATGGGGGCAAGGCCAAAAAGGGTAAACATCCAGTAGGCCACATACGCACCCACCATGATGAATGCGCCATGGCCTACGTTCACCACCTTAAGTACGCCAAAGATCAGGCTCAACCCCATGGTCATGAGGCCATACACGGCCCCCAGGATTATTCCATTGAGAAGGTTACCTGATAGCATGCCGAGAAATTGCATGTTGCCACTCCAATGCCAGAAGGATGAATAATGGGTTGCCCGTCCCCCTAAAGGGGGACGGGTGGCCAAGGTTCTTACTTGGGAATGGCCAGCTTGCCTGCAGCCCTTTGTTTAGTGGTCAGCATAGGGTAGAAAGGTTTACTGGTTTGTGCGGCCGGCGGCCATATAATCTGCAGTTTCTTCCCTTGCCATTGCAACACGACCATGTCATGGGCGACCTGCTTGCCCGTCTCAGGATCAATCTGCCATTCCCCGAAGAAGGTCATGAAATGGAGCTTGTTCATGGTATCGCGGACATCGTCGGGGTTGAGGCTGTTTGCCTTTTCGATAGCGTATACGTATGCCAGGAAAGCGGCTGCAGCCTCTGCGCCGTGATAGTCAGGATTGACACCGTTGGATTCCTTCAGAAAATAATCCATAAACACCTGCTGGGTGGGCCCAAAGTAAGGCAGGCCCAGCGATTTTGCACTTTGTGGGCTATATTTGGCTCCTATGCCCCATTGACCTGGAGCCATGAAGCTCTCTGCCATTGTCCCAAGGGCCTTGTAGAATCCAGGGAGGGTGGGGGCTACGAGAATGGAAACAGCCTTGAAATCAATTGCCATGTCACCAAGCTGCTTAGCCAAAAGCTGGCCGTCTGCGAAGTGTCCGCCACCTATGAGGACATCCGCGCGGGCGGCCTTCAACTCGGTTAACACCGGCGTTAAATCCTTGGCAGCCTTGGGATAAGTCCGGTTAAATACGACTTCAAATCCCAGCTTTTTGGCGTGGGCTGCTGCGCCTCTAGCCACTGCCCTGGAGAACTCGCCGTCCTCAAAGAGAAACGCTATCTTCTTGGCGGAAGGGTCGAGCTTGTGAATCATGTCCAAGGGCGCGGTCTGATATTTGCTGGCAGGGGAGAGGGTCTGCACAACGTAGCTGTAACCTTGGTCAAAAATCCTGTCACTGGCTCCACCGTGGGACATGTAAAGCACACCGTGCTTGTCCACAACTGGCGCACCCGCCAAGGTGAGGCCCGAGCTATAGGGGGCAAGGATAAATTTTACCCTATCAGAGGTAATGAGCCTTTCGCAGAGGCTGGTAACGGTTTCTTTCTTGGATTCGTCATCGTAGTATTTATACATAACAGGGATGCTCTTGCCATTTATTTTTACACCCCCGTGCACGGTGTTAACCCACTTTTCTACCGCCTTTACTCCCCAAACACTTTGCTGGCCTTCCTTGGCAAACTTACCGGACAGGCTGATAGTGCCGCCGATAATTACCTTCTTGGGCAATTTGGCCTCTGTGGCTGTTGATAACGTGAGAGCCACGACAAAAACCACAGCCACCGTGAGAACGGTTTTCAGTAGCTTACCCTTCATATCGCACCTCCTCATAGGATTTGGATTTTGTTGTGAAAATACGAATGAGCCAAAGCCGTCTGCTTGGATATAACGGTGGTTCACCTTTGTCAAGCCCAATAGCGGTCCTTTAGTCCCTTCTTGTAAATCTTTCCCGACCCCGTCTTGGGCAATTGCTGGACAAAGTCCACGGATTTAGGTGCCTTGTAATGGGCCATTCTTTCCTTGCAAAAGGAGATTAACTCTTGTTCTGTGGCCTGATGTCCCTCTTTGAGGACAACTATGGCCTTTACCGCTTCTCCCCACTTGGGATGGGGCACCCCGATGACTGCGGCCTCAAGTACTGCGGGGTGCTTATAAAGCACATTTTCTACTTCTACTGAATAAACGTTTTCACCCCCCGTTATTATCATATCTTTTTTCCGGTCCACGATATTCACGTAGCCTTCTTTGTCTATAACGGCCATGTCTCCAGTATACAACCAGCCATCCTTGATGGCTTTGGCCGTCTCCTGGGGGTTATGCCAGTAGCCAGGGGTTACAATATCACCTTTTACAATGATCTCGCCAACCTCCTGCCCGTCGGGGGTGACCTCTCGCCCATCTTCTCTCACCACCTTTAGTAGAACGCCTAGGAAAGGACGTCCTGTTTTGGCCTTGTATTTGAATTTTTCTTCATCAGGCAAGGCAAGAAGATTTTCCTTAAGGATTGATAGGGTCAAATAGGGGCTCGTTTCCGTCATACCATAGGTCTGAACATAATCACACTTGAAGGTTTCCATTATCCGTTTGACTACGTCCGGGGCTATGGGTGCCCCTCCGCTGAGCATGACCCTGAGTGAAGAGAAGTCATAGGTCTCGATACCGGGAGTGTTTACGAGGATATTTAGCATGGTGGGAATCATATTCGTTATGGTTACTCGTTGGCTCTGCATGGTTTTCAAAACCAACTCTGGGTTGAATTCCGGAACTGTTACGTGCTTTCCTCCCACCCAAGTAATGGCAAAGGTGGCCCAAGCATCTGCAAGATGGAACAGGGGGGCTACATGTATCCACACGTCCGCGTCCCTGAGGCTGAGTTCAGCTATGGCAGCAAGGGCATGGACACAGACATTCTTGTGTGTGAGCATTACCCCTTTTGGTTTGCCGGTGGTACCGCTTGTGTAATAGAGGTGGGCCAGGTCGTCATCTTTGATGTCTGCCACAGGGGAAGGATTTCCGCTTTCCTGCTCAATTGCCTGCTCGTAGTCAAGGGTGCCTGGGGGTAGAATAGCATCTTGCTGAGGTTGGCCGGTAAACAATATAGACTTTAGGTCAATATTGTACTCAGACAATGATGATACAGTGGAGGAGAACCTGGACGCAGCTATCAGGGCAGAGGCTTCCGAGTCCTTAAGGATAAAGGAGATTTCAGGCGGAGATAACCTAAAGTTGATCGGATTCAAAACAGCACCAATCTGTGCTGCTGCAAAATAGGCCTCAAGGAATTCGTGGCTATTGTGGTGCAGGATCGCGATACAGCTGCCTTTGCGAAGTCCCATATTACGGAATAAATTTGAGAGCCTGTACACCCGGGTTGCAAATTCTCCGTAAGTGAAGCGTCTTTCCCCGGAGATTACCGCTTCCTTGTTCTCATAAAGGGAAAGGACCTTTTCGAGTATGAAGGGTATGTGCATGGCGCCTGCCTCGCATTATATGGAGCTGAGTGGCAAATAGCATAAAAGGGCCGGGAATGTAAAGGAGCAACTGAAGACAGGGATGGCAAACGCGGGTTTTATGGAAGCAACAAGGCCTGCGGCCGAACGTCGGAAGACCAGCGAGGCGCTGCTTCGGTACTGGCGGCTTGGGTCTTTTGGAGGAGACTAAATCTCCTCGCCCAGTTTTTTTACAGCCGCCATTCCTCCTTGGAGGTTGAACGTGTTGCGAATTCCAAACTGGTCCAAGGTAATCTGGGCCTCATAGGAGCGAACACCAGTGTTGCAAATGAGGGCAATCCGCTTATCACGAGGAACCTCGTGGAGGCGTGCGCGGAGCTCATCTTGAGGGATGCTTTTCCAGTGCTCTGGGTACTTCTCCACAAAGCTCTGTGCATTACCCCATCCGCGGCAATCCAGGAAGAAGGTTTCACCCTTATCCCGCTCATTCCACCACTGGACAAATTCGTCAGGATCTACCACCCTGTTTTTTCCTTCCAGGAGGTTTTGGGCAGTGTTACCCAAGGCATTCAGTATGTCCATAGCAGCTGAAAACGGAGGGGAGTAAGGAAGCTCGAGGTTGCCTATATCTTCGACAGTAGGGGAAAACCTGAGAATCGGGGCCACAGCACTGAGCCTTGCAAACATTCCATCACCCTTGTTCCCAAGCCCCTGAATGCCCAGGACCCTTCCTGTATGCTTTTCAACTGTAAGTTCCAAGTACATGAGGTCCTTTTCCGGATAAAAATGAGCCCTGTCAAACTGGACCACCAGGGTGTTTACGGCATTGAATCCCTCTTGCCTGGCTCTGGCTAGAGACAACCCTACGCTTCCAACTGATATGTCAAACAGTTTGATAATAAAAGTGCCCACCGCTCCTTCAAACTTGGCTTTGCCCCCGGCCAGATTAGTGCCGATAACCCGGCCCTGGCGATTTGCAAGGGATCCAGATGGGAAATAATCAGGTTTTCCCGTGACAAGGTTTTTAATGAGAGCACAGTCGCCGCCAGCATAAATGTACTGGTCAGAGGTTCTTAAATACTCATCCACCACTATACCGCCCCTTGGAGCCACTTCAAGACCCGCCTCCCTTGCCAGCTTATCGTTGGGTATCACACCGGTTGCGATCACAACCAAATCCGCCTTTAGGGTCAAGTCATTGGTAATGACCTTTTCCACCCTTTTTTGCCCTTGGAGTTTCAGGACTTTTTGTGAGAAGTGAAATGTTATGTCATTTTCCTCCATATGACGCTGGGCCATGATTGCCATGTTCTTGCTGATCAGGCCTGGCAGGAGCTGATCAGCCGCTTCAACTATTGTGGTTTCAATTCCCCATAGGTCTGTCATGGCCTCAGCCATCTCCAGGCCAATGGCTCCAGCGCCTATGATCACTGCGTTTTCAACATTGCCCTCGGCAATTTCGTTTCTTATGGCTATTGCGTCTTCCAAGTTTGAGACTGTGTAGACACCTTTCAATTGGATGCCGTCAATAGAGGGTATCCTGGGGTTGCTTCCTGTGGCGAGGACTAGTTGGTCGTAAGAAATCTCTTCCAGTGCCCCTGTGTCAATATCTTCAAGTACAACGAGCTTTCTGTCTTTGTGAATTCTTGTAACTTTGGTTTTGGTGATGACATCTATGTCTTTTGCATCCTTAAAAAATTTCTTGTCTCTAAGCATGTGAAAGCTTGTGGACTGAAGCTCGTCGGGTGAACTGATATCCCCTGACACAAAGTAGGGTATACCGCAGCCACCGTAGGAAATAAGGTTTGTTTGGTCTATCATTGTAACCCTGGATTCAGGTTCCAGCCTCTTGAACCGGCAGGCAGCCTTTGGTCCGAGGGCAACCGCTCCAATGATGACAACATGTTGAGGCATAGCCAAGGTCCTCCTGTACCATCCTTTTATCCCTTGATGTTGTGATCTGGCTTCAGCCGGCGTTGTCCGTTGCGTCCCGAAGCCAAGTTAAGAAATTTCGGCTACTCGGCCTTTAGAAAGATTAGGAAATTTAAGGCCGAAATTTTGTTCCAGCCACAATACACAAAATTTGCGTTGTTCTCAATGCCATTGCGTAGCTTGAGGTCCAAAAATCAGTCTGCTGGTGTGTATCCAGAAGCGGTATTGAAACACCAATGGTGTGGAGTTTCTTGACAGGTCTGGCGGGTTCTTTTAGCGTAGTAGCGTATTTTTTTGTCATGTATGCGGTTTTTTCTTTTTGTTTGACAAGTGCTAACTTTGTTTATCCACACAGGAAGACATTATGGTATTTTCTCAAAGGCAGAAGATTTTTTGCCGCTGTTTGATAGTGTTCCTGTTGGGTCCCAGGTCTAAGGTTAAGCAGTGCAACGATCCGAGTGTTCCGTGAGCACGTTAGATGATGGAATCAAGAAGCTGGATTGCAAAGAGGTTTGTACACTGCCGTTGGGGCCGGGAAATTTTCGCCAAAAAGTAAGGCCAAAAAGAAAAATCCTGGGGGTCAAATCATTTTAGTATGTCTCAGAATAGTCTTGCGGTTAGGGCCGGTTTGCCGGTATGTTAGCTTGGTAGTATGTTGGCGTAAATGAGCAAGGCAGGCAGGTGTTGAACACCTTGAGGGAGAAAAAATGGAACTGAAACTTCAAAGGCACCCAGTATTTTCTGGAAGAGAAGGGCCGTTGCTGCTGATTATAATGGACGGAATAGGCTTGGGTCCCCAGGATGAAAGGAATGCTGTTTTCATGGCCAATACTCCTACGTTAGACAAGCTGTTTGCTTCGAAGCTGTTTTGTAGCTTACAGGCACACGGGACGGCAGTTGGTCTACCTACTGATAAGGATATGGGCAACAGTGAGGTGGGGCACAATGCCCTTGGTGCAGGCCGTATTTTTGACCAGGGAGCACGATTGGTCAATAAGGCTATAGAAACAGGAAAAATCTTCGAGACGCAATTGTGGAAACAGATTGTTGAAAGAGGCCGGAAGGGGGGGGCGATCCATTTTATAGGACTACTTTCAGATGGCAATGTTCACTCCCACATTGATCATCTTTACAAATTAATTGATAAGTGCGCTGAGCTTGGGATCAAACGGGTACGGGTTCACGCATTATTGGACGGACGGGACGTGGGAGAACGCTCCGCGCTTAACTATATAATTCCCACTGAGGAGAAGCTGGCAAAGCTGTCGGCAGAAAAGGGTCTGGATTACCGGATTGCCTCTGGAGGAGGACGCATGAAGGTAACAATGGACCGGTATGAGGCGGACTGGCGTATAGTAAAAAGGGGCTGGGAAGCACATGTACTGGGAAAGGGGCGGAAATTTCGTTCGGCCAGAGAGGCGGTTGAGACGTATTATAAGGAGGATCCCGAAATAACGGATCAGTATATGGACTCCTTTGTCGTAGTGGACGAAAACGGCGAGCCCGTCGGCCCCATTGTGGACGGAGATGCAGTGATCAACTTTAATTTCAGGGGAGATAGAGCGATCGAGATTTCAAGGGCCTTTACAGAAAAGGATTTTCACGAATTTGACAGGGGCCCGTTACCAGATGTTCTTTATGCAGGTATGATGGAATACGACGGTGACCTTCACATACCACCTAATTTCTTGGTGATGCCACCGGCCATTGATCGTACGATCAGTGAATACTTATGCGCCGAAGGCGTGACTTCCTTTGCCATATCAGAAACGCAGAAATTTGGCCACGTGACTTACTTTTGGAATGGCAACCGGTCAGGTTATATCGATGAGAGCCTTGAAACCTATATTGAGATACCCTCGGACAAGATCCAATTCGATAAGGCCCCGAAAATGAAAGCGCAGGAGATCACAGAGAAGACCATCGAATTGCTGAGGAGCGGAAGGTATCGCTTTGGCAGGCTAAATTTCGCCAATGGCGATATGGTAGGACACACGGGTGTGATGGAGGCGGCAATCATTGCTGTTGAAACAGTGGATTCATGCGTGGGAGTGCTTGTTGAAGAAGTATTGAAATTAGGGGGTATAGCCGTTGTAACAGCGGACCATGGCAATTCAGACGAAATGTTTACCATTGATTCTGAGGGCAACCGTAAGCCCAAGACTTCCCATACCCTTAATCCCGTGCCATTTGTAATTGTGGATTCAGGTTACTCCGGGGAGTATGAAATGGCCGCGTTGGAGAAAAGGGGGCTTTCCAACGTAGCTGCTACCCTGCTTAATCTTCTTGGTTATGAGAAAGTTGAGGACTATGATCCGTCCTTAATCCTGTTCTAGGCTTGTGACCAGGTCAGGGGAGAACATCACCTCCATTCTCATGGTAGGTAATCCGCAGGCAGGTAGGTTCCGCGAGGCCACATTCAAGGGGGTCTCGGCCTACTTTAGGTCCATGGGTGTAAATGTGCAGGAAATCCTGGATCCCGTGAGGTTACCCGTTAGAAAAGCCGCTGACAAGGATTTCAACGCTGCCATTATCATGGGAGGCGATGGGACGGTTAACAGGTTTATAAATATCTATGGACCTGGCACCATGCCAATTGGAATCATTCCGGTTGGGACGGGAAACGTATTAGCAAGAGAGCTCGGGATCCCGCTGAAAGATCCGCTAAAGGCGGCCAGCCTAGCAATGAAAGGCAAAAGACGTGCAGTGGATCTAGGTCATGTGGATGGACGGTGTTTCCTTTTGATGTCAGGCATAGGCTTTGACGGCGAAGTTGCCGCAAGGCTAACCGCGGCACATAAGCGTGTCCTTGGGCTTTGGGCCTATGTATTGGCTTCTCTGGTAACCTTTTTAAGGTTTATTCCAACTACTGTCCGCGTGGAAACAGAACAAGGGACGTTTTCAGGGCTTGGCGCACTCCTGTGTAATACAGAGCGTTACGGCGGACCCTTTTGCTTCGCCAGAGGGGCTTGGATCGATGATGGTCTTCTAGACGTAATAATTTTCAAGAAAATGGACCTGATTAGCATTTTCAGGTACTTGCTGATGGCAGCTGGATACAGGGACCAAAAGATGCAAAAGAACCTTATTTGGGTCAGGGCCAGGACAATAGGCGTTTACTCCAGCCCACCAGCGGCTGTTCAGATTGATGGGGATTATTTTGGTTCCACGCCCATCCATGCTACAGTAATGCATAGATCCCAGGAATTCTTTGTCTGAAAAACTGGGATGTGTTGACTAGTATCGAATTTGGCGTGGAATATTTTTTTTCTTCTACATCCAGTGCTTGGACAATTGAGTTATGGCGATTTCGGTGGTGGATTTATACAGGGACGTGTTACCCAAGACAAATTGCAAGGACTGTGGCTTTCCAACCTGTTTGGCGTTTGCCGGAAAGGTTATTTCGGAAAAGTTTCCTTTAGACCGGTGCCCCCATATCCCGCCTGAGGTGCTGGAGCGAACAAAGAAGGCGCTGGAGGAGCAATATGCTAGTGGCAAGTGGCTGAAGAAAGACCCTGCTCAGGAGGCGCTGAACTGGGCGAGGGAGCGTGCGTCATCAATGGAACTTCAGGATATTGCGGCAAGGATAGGGGGTACGCTGAAGAATAGTGGGGGAGACTTAGTGATAGAACTCTCGTATTTTGCGGATAAGGTAATAGTAACTCCCGAGGGAATAAAGAGATCTAATGGAGAGGATCTTAACAGGTGGGAGCAGGTATTCCTTTACAATCATATGGCACAAGGTGCATCTGTTGCTCCGACGGGTAAGTGGAAGGCGCTTGAGGAATTACCCAATACAGTATCAAAGATCAAATCAATGAGAGAGCAAGTTGAAGAGCCGCTTCAAGAGTGCCTGAAAGAAAGGTATGAACAGGCGGTGGGAAACCTGATCAAGTTAGGTGGTACGGAAGTGGGTGAGCCGGAGATGAATTGTGACTTGTGCTATGAACTAAGGCCTCTCCCAAGGATCCCTGTGAAGGTTCTTTTTTGGCGAGGTGAGGAAAAGGAAAGGCTAGAGCCGAAAGTAAAGTTACTGTTTGATGAAACAATCCAAGAACATCTGGATATAGAGTCCATAATATTTCTGAGCGAACGGATCCGAGAACTTGTTTGCGGCCGAGGAAAAGAGACAGATTAGGCTAGATCTGCGGTTTTTCGTGACTCTTGACATTGATTAGCGGTTTTGGTGATGTTTCATGGCGGTACTTCACGGCACACGGATAAAGGAATAATAGGTTCTACGGAAAAAGGCGATGAAAGAGCTGTTCGAAGAAACTGAAATAAGTGGCATGAAGCTTGCCAACCGGTTTATACGTTCTGCGACATGGGAAGGGCTTGCCGCTAACGATGGCGCGGTAACCCCACGTCTCATTGACACCATGATCTCTTTAGCCCGGGGAGGGGTAGGTCTTATAGTCACGGGACATGCCTATGTGGAAAAGCAAGGCCAAGCAAGCCCTTGGCAACTGGGAGCATACGCGGACAGGTTGGTACAGGGTCTGAGGCGGATGGCCGAGGCAGTCCATGAGCAAGGGGGCAGAATAGCACTGCAGCTTGCCCATTCGGGTTACTTTGCGCGCCGCAGTTTGACAGGCCATGATCCTATTGCGCCGTCTTCCCTGGAAGGTATAGCTAGGACTCCCAGGAGGGTGATGAGCAAGGATGATATCCAAAGGGTGGTAGCTGCCTTTGGTAATGCAGCATCTCGTGCCAAGGAAGCGGGGTTTGACGCAGTACAGATTCACGCCGCCCATGGGTATCTCCTGAGCCAATTCCTTTCCCCGTTTTATAATAGACGCGATGATGAATACGGCGGCTCACCCGAGAACCGGGCAAGAATATTGTTGGAAGTTCTCTCCTCAATTCGAATGGCAGTGGGTCCAGATTTCCCGGTCCTTGTCAAGATGAATTGTGCTGATTTTATTGACGGGGGCCTGAGCCTGGAAGACTCTATTCAGATAGGAAAGCTATTGGAGCGCAACGGTATAGACGCGATCGAGCTTAGCGGAGGGGTTCTTACAGGCGGAAAGATGGGCCCAAGCCGGCTGGGTATAAAGGGAGAGGACAAAGAGGCGTATTTTCGCACTGAGGCCGCCGAATTTAAAAAGGAACTCAATATCCCTTTGATGCTGGTTGGTGGAATCAGATCCTTGCAGGTTGCCGATAAATTACTCAAAAGTGGCATAGCCGATTACTTTTCCATGAGCAGGCCGTTTATCAGAGAACCCCACCTTGTGAATAGGTGGAAAAGTGGCGACCATCGCCGAGCAGAGTGTGTCTCAGACAACCAGTGCTTTGTTCCGGGGATGGAAGGGAAGGGTGTGTATTGTGTCACCGCACAAAGGGAGAGAAGGAAGGATCAGGGAAATAATTAGCGGCAGGGAAAAAACATGAACAAAGGGAACAAGAAAGGGGGCAGGCATGGATGTATTTGAGGCTATCAAAGGGAGACGTAGTTGCCGAAGCTTTTTGGAGGAGTCAATACCAGAGGAAACCATAATTAAAATCATCGAGGCAGGTACATGGGCACCATCGCCGTTGAATGCGCAACCGTGGGAGTTCATTGTAATTGAAGACCAAACAACCAAGGAAAAAATCTTCGAGGAGGCTGAGCGGTGTAGAAACTGGGGCTTGGAGACAAGTGGATGGAAATGGCTTGGAAAGTACCGGGTGGATTTCCTGAAATCAGCACCCGTGCTCATAGCCGTGGTGGGGGACCCCAAAAAAACGGGCCTGGACGCGTTCCTGGAAGAAGGAAATGTGGGCTATCAATACGCGTGTGCTGCGGCCATCCAAAATATGCACCTGGCAGCGCATGCACTTGGATTGGGGACTTTATGGTTTACCTTATATGACAAGAAAAATATGAGAGCAATACTCGAAATACCCCCTGAAAAGAACCCAGTGAGCATCTTATGCCTTGGCAAACCGGCAGGGGAAACACCCGCATCTCCCCGCAAGGATGTCTCGAGCAAGGTCCGATTTATACGCTGACACTTTGGGTGAATGGCACCGTTATTGCATCCTCCTGTAAAAAGAGCAAACGCTAAGGGTAACAACCAATGAGTAGCAAACCATCAGTCAGGAGGTAAAGATGGCGGTGCTTCCACGGACAAGAGGCGATGAGTCCACCCATACTGTACTCATCGTGGATGACGAAAAGGCCATAACAGAGTTATTGGAGGACGTTCTCTCTGCTGAGCCCTATGAGTTGATTAGTGCTGGGTCAGCTGAGGAAGCTTTGGAGATCTTGGAGCAAGAGTCCGTCGACGTTGTGGTATCCGATGAAATGATGCCGGGTATGACGGGTTCTGAATTCTTGAGTATTGTTCGAAAGAAATATCCCGATACCATACGAATGATTTTAACAGGCCATGCAAACCTGGAGATGGCCATCAAGGCCATCAACGAGGGACAAATATATCGTTTTTTCCGCAAACCGTGCAATGTCTTTGACCTTGCCATAACCATCCGACAGGCATTACAACAAAAGGCCCTGATGCAGGAAGCAGCAAAGCTCCTCCACGTGGCGAAAAAACAGCAGCACACAATAGAAATGCTAGAGAAAAAATACCCTGGTATCACGAAGGTAAAAAAGGATGCGACCGGAGAAATTTTCTTGGAAGAGGACAAATTGCCCACGAGTTACAACGTGCTTATTACCCAGATCCGCTCCATCCTGAGGAAATACACAGATTAGAGAGTAAAGACAGAATATTCGGGTCACCATCCCTCCCCATCCCTTATCCCACTATGGGTTTTCTGATTGAAGCTATACTTTGCCCCTTTCGCGGGACCTGCTTGGGATTTATATATAAAAGAGCTGTTATCATTTCTAATAAATGGTATATTCGCCGAGGATAGGCTTGCTTACTGTCAATGGGGAATGTATCGGCACAGCGTTTCTCATTGGGTTCTAACCCTTTAGCTTATATGCCAATATCAAGCGTTGTGAGGATAAGTAATGTTCGGCTCTGTTGCACAATGTTTCATAGATAGCTTCAAAAGACACGCTGGGAAAAAAGCAATCGCGTTTTATCGAGATGGGACAAAGGATGCAGAACTTACCTACCGCCAAATTGATCAAGAATCCAACAGAGCGACCCAAGGGCTTATGCGCATGGGTATTAAGAAGGGGGATAGGGTCATCCTGTTCATGCCCAAGTCACTTTTTTTCGTAATAACCTACATAGCACTTCAGAAAATCGGGGCAATTTCGGTTCCCCTCAATCCTAGGTTCAAGAAAGCTGAAATGGAGTATTTCATTAAGGACGTCGACCCTAAACTGATTGTGTGCGGAGTTGAAGAGAAAAGGCTGATCGAAGATCTTGGCACAGATGTTCAGACACTTGTGTATGATACCCACCTCCCATTCGAAGACCTGGATGTGATTGATGAACCTCTAGTAGAAAAGATTGCAGGAGAGATCAGCCCGGAAGACCCGGGTCTGATTATTTATACCTCGGGGACCACCGGAAAGCCAAAAGGCGCCATCCTAACCCAAACCAACCTGATACACGATGCACTGAACATCATCAATGTGTGGGAGATAGAGAGTAGAGATGTGATTTGCCATGCCTTACCCCTTTTTCATGTCCATGGCCTGTGTTTTGCCTTCCACACAGCCTTGTTGGCCGGGGCCACAGTGGTGATGCTGAATGAATTCAAACCTGAGCATGTGATAAGGATACTGTCCAATAAGAAGGGGGATGAGGCTTGCACCGTGTTTATGGCAGTACCTGCCATGTACATTAAATTGCTGGATTATCTAGGGGAAAGCAGACCTGACTTCACTCATATCAGACTCTGGACATGCGGTTCAGCTCCTTTACTGCCCAAGCATTTTGAACAGATAAGAGAGGTTTTGGGAAAAGAACCCGTGGAACGGGAGGGTATGACAGAGACGGGGATGAATTTTTCAAACCCACTATACGGCAAGAGGAAACCCGGCTCCGTGGGACTTCCCATGCCCGGCCTGGAGGTGAGGGTCGTGGATCCGGAAAGTGGCGTGGATGTGCCATACGGGGAGGTTGGAGAACTGTGGCTTAGAGGGCCATGTATAACACCGGGTTACTGGAGAAAGCCGGAGGAGACAAGGAAGGCCTTTACAGATGGATGGTTTCGAACCGGGGACCTTGGACGAATTGACGAAGAAGGATATTTTTATATCACGGATAGGCTCAAGCATATCATTATTTCGGGAGGTGAGAATATCTCGCCCAAGGAAATAGAGGATGTAATTAATCAGCACCCAGATGTGCTTGAGTCATGTGTGGTAGGTGTGGCTGACGAACGATGGGGGGAACGGGTGGTGGCTGCAGTAGTATCTCGCCCTGGTTGTGCGGCTGAATCCGAGGAGTTGAAATCTCACTGCCGCAGGTATTTGCATGACTGGAAATGTCCAAAGGATATACGCGTTCTGCCGGAACTGCCAAAAAACACCATGGGAAAAATTTTGAGACGCGAAGTTGAGATAATGTTTAAGCAACGTTGAGCAACCGGTATCAAAAATTGGGAGATCGGCCATGGAGGGTTGTTGATGTGGCCGAAGCTTTGGTTAAAGGAGGGGAAATGAAATGAAGCTCTTCGAGCCATTCAAAATGAAAAATCTTGTGTTGAAAAACCGAATAACCATGACCCCCATGTTTGTAGGATATGCAAGGCCCGATGGGACTCCCGGACAATTGATGCTTGAACACTATGCGGAAATGGCGTCCTCCGGGGTAGGAATGGTTGTTGTTGAGAATATCGCCATCGATGCACAAGGTATGGGTTCTCCTTTTATGGTAAGGGCTGACCATGACAGGTACATTGAAGGATTATCCTTGTTAAGCAGTGCAATAAAGCACCATGGTGCCATAGCATTTGCCCAGATTAATCACGCCGGGAGATACGCATATCTTCCGGATAGAGTAGCTCCTTCACCGGTACAGACGGGAAATGTGGTTCCGAAGGAGCTTACCCGCGAGGAAATAAAAATGATAATCAATTCTTTTGCAAGTGCAGCAAAGAGGATCAAGGAGGCCGGATTCGACGGAGTCGAACTTCATGGCGGGACAGGATATCTACTTGTACAGTTTCTTTCGAGCAGGACAAATCACAGAGCCGATGAGTACGGAGGAGAGCTCACAAATCGCATGAGGTTTCCACTAAGGGTTGTTGAGGCTGTAATGGAGGAGGTTGGTGAGGATTTTGCGGTTGGATACAGGTTTCTCGCCGATGAGATGTTGCCCGATGGGCTCCATTTGGAAGAGACCAAGGTCTTTGCAAAAGAGCTAGATCAGAGAGGTGTGGCGTATCTTTCCGTAATGGCTGGGACTTATGACTCTTTCTTCCTACCAGAGTACAAGGAAAAGGAAAAAGAGCAGGGCTATATGGTAGGCTTCGCAGAAGAAGTGAAAAGCAGTGTCTCCAATACCCCTATTATAGCGGCGGGAAGAATTCAGACACCTGAATTTGCTTCCAAGATTATAGAGCAAGGAAAGGCGGATCTCGTTGGGCTGGCAAGGGTCCTGTTTGCAGATCCGCTTTGGCCCAAGAAGGCAAAGGGTGAGGTAGAGGAGCCTATTGTTCAGTGTGAACCTTCGTGCTCGCTTTGCTTGCAGAGAGTCATGAAGGGAAAACCAGCTTATTGCTCCCAATGGAGCAAGGAGCGACGTGAAAGCTTTTTGCAGAAGGTAGAGCAGAAGGAATCAGAAGTTGATTAACCGAAAAATAGCCCGGCAGCAACAAGCACTGGGGTAAGGATGACCACAAGCACGTTTAATCCCATGAATGGCATCAGCTTTGGTATATCGCCACCGTATTTTATTGCTGCACGGGAAACGATTCCTGCCACAGGTGCGGTGAGGAGACCCATCAGGCTGAGTCGGGGAAATAATCCGAAAAAAACGCCCAAGAGTATGGTAAGGTAAGCCAACAGTAGAAATGCACAATACACAAGGCCGCTGCTACGTACACCAATTGCTATAGGCAAATGGTGCCTCCCTACTTTTCTATCAGCCTCTACATCGGGGAACTGGTTTAAAAGCAAGAGATCACTAACCAGGAAAAAGGGTACTAGGGACCCGATAAAGGCCATCCATGAATATTTTCCCGTGAGTACAAAGTCCGCACCCATGACCATCAGGGGCCCAAAGCCAAGCCCTGGGGCTATCAGGCACACAAACGGGTTACGTGTGAACCACGTGGTATAAAAAGACACGAGGATAAGGCCGAATATACCTAGGGGTAGTAGCGCCAATCCCCTGATTAGCACGAAATAGATACCAATAGCCCCCGTGATGAGTAATGTAACCAAAGCGGTAATCAGTGCATATCTGGCTGCAGATGGATTTTGAGGTAAGGTACCACTCCCTCCGCTAAAGGGGGTTCGCTGCGTGTAAAAGTCTAAACCGCTTTTAAAATCAAAATATTCGTTGAACACATTGACGCTTATATGGGCAGCAATGGCCCCTGCAAATGCAAGGATTACATGCACCCAATCGAGCCGCCCCGAGGACCTGAATGCGGTACTTACCCCAACTAGCACACAGGTAGGTGTTAGAACCAGGAACGGTAGCCTCATGGGTCCCAATAGAATTCTTGTGCTTACCATACGCTACTCCCTAATTCACATTTCAGCATCACAATGAATCCGCTAAACTTAGCGAACAAGTTTCATTTAGAATGTCTATTTGACAGTGTCAAGTGCGCATGGTACTTTAGCGTGGAATTGTGGACTCGACGTTTTCCAATGATGAGGTGCAGATTCGATGGAGTACTTTTTCAATCCAAAGGGAATAGCCGTCATAGGTGCGACCCCGAACATCAACAAAGTGGGCTATTCTATAATAAAGAATTTGCTAATGGGTTACAGGGGCTTGATTTATCCTGTCAATCCTGGATACACGGAGATAGAGGGGCTTAGCTGCTATCCATCGGTTTTAAATGTCCCCGATCCCGTGGATCTTGCGATCATTTTCGTACCTGCTCCGAAGGTGCCAAATCTGGTACGACAATGTGCAAAACGAGGAATAAAGGGGGTAATGATACAGTCTGCAGGCTTTGCCGAGGTCGGCCGGGAAGGGGAGGCCTTACAGGAGGAGATTGTGTGTGTTGCCCGGGAGACCGGGATAAGAATCTGGGGTCCAAATTGCATGGGAATAGTGGATGTGGTGCACAAGCACGTTTTTTCCTTTGTTTCTCCGACCATCTGGGAAGAGGGAATGCTGGAGGGGAAAGTGTCCTTAATCGTTCAGAGCGGGCTACTTTCAGCAGGGTTCTTGATTGATCTTATGAGCCACACCACTGCTGGTATCAGCAAGGCATGTTCTATTGGCAACAAGGCTGATGTAGACGAGTGCGATTTGCTTGAATACCTCATGAAGGATCCGTTAACAACAGCCATCGGCTTATACATTGAGTCCATCTGTGATGGGCCAAGATTTTTCAGTTTGTGTAAGGCGTCTGAGAAACCTGTTGTGGTATTAAAAGGGGGAAAATCGGAGAAGGGAGCAGAAGCTGCAATGTCCCATACGGCAAGTATGGCAGGGAACTTTGATATTATAAGAGGAGCCTTTAAACAAGTTGGCATTGTTGAAGCGAGCGATTTTCACGAAATGGCTGAAATCGCCAAAGCCCTTGCAATGTACCCTCATGTAAATCAAAACGCAGGGGGCAGAATAGCCATAATCACCTTTAGTGGTGCTGCGGGGATTGTCTCAACCGACTTGATGACAAGGAGAGGCCTTAGATTGGCAGAGTTATCAGCCGAAACTTTGGAGTCCTTGAAGGTTGTTTATCCGGAGTGGATGCCGCCCACTAATCCAATAGATTTATGGCCTGCAATAGAAAGATCAGGCTCCCAAAGGGCATACGGAGAATCCGTAAAGGCAGTTTGCCGGGACCCAGGCGTTGATGCGATTCTTATGCACCTTTTTGTAGGAGGAGTTGTTTCCAGGCAGCTAGACCTGGCATACATTGCCGAAATGGCCAGGAAGGCTCACAAGCCCCTTTTCCTATGCGCCTTGGGAAGAAGAGAGGAGTTAAGACGGTTCAATACTAAGGCTCATGAGGTCGGGGTTCCAACCTTTAGGGAGATAGGCCGAGCAATTGAGGGTATCGCCGCAGTTCTATCGACCTCCTCAAGTAAGAGAAGAGGAAAGTATAAAAATAAAAGGCAACAATTTTCATAAGTTATAATAGTGAAGTTAGTCGAATTCTGATTCATACATCAATCCTAATAATTGGTTGACAGGGGAGGATTTTGGTGATATTTGGAGAGTGAACGCTCACTCTCTGATCTGGATTTGTCTATGCTAGAGACCTTCAAGAAATTACCTAGAAAGAAACAAATAGCGATACTGGATGCCGCGGCTGCCGTATTCGCCGCCAAAGGATATTATCAGGCCAACGTGGGAGAGATTTGCAGAAGGGCCGGAATTTCTAATGGCGCGTTATACAAGTATTTTAAGAATAAAGAGGATTTGTACATTTCTGTATTTGATCGGATAGTGCACCTTTTTTCCATTGATCCTCAAAGGTTTTCCGATGCGGATAAGTCGGTATACGATATGCTTGAAGATTTGCTGAAGGATATAGTGAGATTAGCAAGAAGAAACGCTGATTATATTTCTGTTTATTTTGACCTAGGGCTTCCCGCCATGAGTAAAATGGCCCCCTTACTTTCTGAAAGAATCGAAGAGCCGGCCAAGAAGATGTGGGTAAATCTTGTTGAAAAAGGTAAAGACAGTGGGGATATCGATAGAAGGATAGATAGCAATGTGGCGGCCTTTGTCATAGATAACCATGTAATGCTGTTTATGTTTTCTTGTGTTTCAGAGCACTACGATTGGCGGTTTGGCAGTTACTTCGGGAAGCGAAAAAAACTTCTTTCGGGTGATACAAAGATCAAGATAGTGCTGAAGTCTATCAAGATGCTGCTAGGAACTCACTAAAAATAGCCCCTAGAGAAAGTGGTTTGATGGGTACAGGGTGGGAAACATGAATGACGGCGCTTCGACAATTCTCAAGCTTGTTAACATCTCGAAGAGTTTTGGGGGACTCAAAGCGGTCAGCGATTTTAACCTGGAGGTTAGGAAAGGGGAGATCCTCGGCATTATTGGGCCAAACGGGGCGGGCAAGACAACACTTTTCAATTTGATAACAGGGTTTTACCCGGTGGATTCTGGGAGAATTATTCTCAATGATATGGATATAACAGGGTTTCCTCCGCACCGGATGGGCTCATTGGATGTGGCAAGAACATTTCAGATAGTAAAGCCTTTTTCTAATATCTCTGTCATTGAGAATGTGAGCGTTGGGGCCATGTTTGGCAGCATTAAAGGTGTGTTGTCGAGGCGCCAGGCGAGAAGGAAGGCTGAAGAGGTGCTGGAGTTCACTGGATTATTAGAAAAAAAGGATTACCTAGCGGGAAGCTTGACTTTGGGGCAGCGCAAGCGGTTGGAGATAGCCAGGGCTCTTGCTACCTCTCCTAAATTGCTTTTGTTGGATGAAGCTGTCGCTGGACTGAATCCGTCCGAAGTGGAAACAGTGATCGAGCTGATAAAGAATATCCACCAGCGTGGAGTGACTCTTATAATAATCGAACACGTTTTGAAGGTTATCATGACCTTATGTAATCGGGTAGTAGTTCTTAATTATGGCGAGAAAATCTCAGAGGGGAGTCCTGAGGAGATTGCAAATGACCCTATGGTTATAGAGGCATATTTAGGAGAAGGGTTTGGGGATGCTGCTTGAGCTTGTCAATCTAGATGTGTCCTATGGAAAGGTACAGGTGTTGTGGGATGTCTGCCTAGAGGTTGATTCGGGCGAGATAGTGGCTCTCCTGGGAGCTAACGGAGCAGGAAAGACCACGACATTACGCACAATCTCCGGGCTTGTTAGGCCAATACGAGGCAAGGTTATTTTTGAGGGAAATGACATCACTGATCAATCTCCCCACAGAATTGTAGCCGCTGGTATCTCACATGTTCCGGAGGGAAGGAGGATCTTCGCGAACAGTACCGTGCGTACAAACTTGGAAATGGGTGCTTATGTCAAACGGAAGGAGGGTAGAGTCAAGGAAAGAATGGAAGCCTGGTTTGAAATGTTTCCTATACTCAAGGGGAGACTCGAGCAACTAGGTGGAACCCTCTCAGGCGGGGAGCAGCAGATGCTGGCTATAGCGAGGGGAATTATAAATGATCCGAAACTGCTATTGCTAGATGAACCATCTTTGGGATTGGCGCCGTTAGTTGTGAAGAATGTATTTGATATTGTCACTAATATCGGCAAGCGAGGTATCGCTGTGCTCATTGTTGAACAAAATGTTGTTAGAACTCTTAGGTGCGCAGATAAAGCTTACGTTTTGCAAAATGGGCACATAGTATTGTCTGGCGCTTCTTCAGATCTGCTGAAGGAATCAGAAATTAAGAAAGCATATTTGGGGCTGTGAAAGAATTCAAGGTGGGGGCTTTTTTATTCATATTAATGAGGGAAACTCTCCGTGCTAATCAACAAGAAAGGAGAAAGGGAGGAAACAGGAAATGCGTGTTTTGGCAATTGTGTTGACACTTATATTCGGTCTAATGTTAACCCCGGCTATGGCAACGGGAAGAGAAGTTGTTATTGGATGTTCATTGCCGTTCACAGGGGGCCTGTCAAGTGAGGCTCCTTATTTCAAGGACGCCTATGAGCTGGGCGTGGATATGATCAACAAGAGTGGAGGCTTAATGGGAAAAAAGGTGAGGCTCATAATTGAGGATGACCAAACTAACCCCGCAACAGCAATTAGCATTTATGAGAAGCTAGTGGCCAAAAACAAGGCAATAGCCCTTTTTGGGCCACTGGGATCATCTGTAACAGCTGCGGCCGCAAGCGTCGCAGAAAGGCATAAGATTCCCATCATAAGCTCTTATGCAGCGAGTGAATCGCTTTATACAAAGGGATATAAATATCATTTTGGAATCGCGGCCAGCCGTTATTTTGGTGGCTCATATTCAGTGCCTTTTATTGACATGATCGATAACTTTGAAAAATGGGCTCCCAAGGGTGCTAAAAAGCCTACCAAAATTGCTATCATTGGTGTGAGTGGTGCATATGGTCGGGATGCTGTGGATAGATGTGTGAAGCGCGCGAAAGAAGTAGGCTTGGATGTGGTGTATCGTGAAATGTATGACGCAAAAACAGGTGATTTTACCCCAATGCTTCAAAAGATTAAGAGAAAAGGTGCTGAAATCCTATGTGCTGTATCATATTACAACGACAGTGTGATTTTGGCGCGGGGCATAGCAAAGATGAAAATCAAATTTAAGATCGTGTTTTTAGGCACAGGCCCCGGCTTACCCGAGTGGAAGGAGTTAGGGCCCATTGGATATAATTACTGCACTGCATATCCCCTTTCGCCTGCTTGGAAAAAGGGCGGGTATCCTGAGTTCGTCAAGGCGTTTAAGGCGAAGTATGGCAAAGATCCCCTCTATAGCAATGCTTGGGCATATGGAGTCGCCCAGGTCTTAAAAGCCGCCGTTGATAAGGCACAAAGCCTTGACCCTAGAAAGATCAGGGATGCAATCGCATCTCTGGACATGGACATTGCCTGGTGCCATGTCAAGTTTGCTCCTGCTGGCTGGAATGCAGGTTATGGCGGTACCTACATTAGCCAGAATCAAAAAGGAAAAACAGTGGGGGTGTGGCCTCAAGAGGTGGCAGAAGGCCCGGTTATATACCCCTTCAGATAACAGTCAACTTTTGGGCCTCACTCTTATGCATGACGGAAAGGGGCAGAAAAGTTCAAGCCCCTTTCTCGTCTAGAAGGATCAGTAATGCCCACACTAGCGGATCTTATACAGACATTGATCACGGGCCTGTTCCAGGGGAGCATATACGCTATTATGGCTCTAGGACTTGCCATAATTTTTGGCGTAATGCATATCATCAACTTTGCCCACGGAGAATTCCTCCTCGTTGGAGGGTATTTGACATATTGGTTGTTCAACTCACTTCATCTTGATCCATTTCTTTCTATCCCACTGACATTCATCGCTATATTCATTTTAGGGCAGATTGTTCAGAGGTATTTGCTTGATCCGGTGAGCAGTGACCATTCCTTCGTACTGATTATGACATATGCTCTAGCTATCCTCATGGTTGGTTTGATGTTCATATTTTTTAAGTCCGAGCTTCGCTCTGTTGTAACTAGTTACTCTTTACTGAGTCTGGATTTCATGAATTCTGATGTGATTATAAACCTCCAAGATGTTGGTATCCTGATTATTGCAGGTTTGGCCTTTATTTGCACCCATCTTTTCATAAAGCACACATGGCTGGGTAAGTGTATGAGCGTATGCGCTCAGGATGAAGAAGCAGCGCAGCTTATGGGGATTAATACCAGATGGGTCTCTTCAATGGCCTTCGGCCTTGGTCTGCACTAACTGCCGTAACCGGATGTCTGATGATCACATCACAGGTTTTTCAACCTGGGATGGGAGGAATACAGACTCTCAAGGCTTTTACAATAGTGATCCTAGGTGGGATGGGTAGCATATGGGGGCCTGCTTTGGGTGGCATTTTGGTTGGCATTATTGAGGCTATAGCTATTCTGTTTATTCCAGCGACTTACAAACCAATGATCGGTTTTGTGATCCTTCTGGCGGTTCTGCTGATACGTCCCTCAGGGCTTTTCGGTAGAAGGGAAATAACCTAGAAATGAACAAGAAATACCTAATCCCAACCGTATGTATTATTGGATTGCTGACCTCCTGCCCAGCATTTTTGCCGAGCTATGTTCTTCATTCCATGATCCTCATTGGAAGCTTCGCTGTGATGGCCAGTAGTTGGAACCTGCTTGGAGGCTATGTGGGGCTTTTTTCATTTGGTCAGGTGGCATTTTTTGGATTGGGAGCTTACACGGCCGCATTTTTATCAATTAATGGTTTTCTTAACTTTCCTTTGACCCTTGTTGCGGGAGGAGTAATTTCCGGCCTATTCGCCGGTATAATTGGGTACCCTTTTATTAAGTTACGAGGAGGATATTTTGCTCTCGGAACGCTGGGTTTGGCGGAGATCCTATATGTCTATTTTTATAACGAGGATTCTTGGCTGAGGGCATCGCGGGGGCTTAGCTTGCCCATCATTTCAGAAGACATACAAATGTTTTATTACGTAATGTTGATCCTAACGTTGGCATGCCTCTTGGCTATTTATTTCATTATCAACTCCAGACTTGGGGCTGGCTTTGTGGCGCTTAGAGAGAACGAAGATGCTGCCCAAATTTGTGGCATTCATATTAATCGTTACCTGCTCTATGCGTTTGTTTTAAGTGCCTTTTTTCCAGGAATTATGGGTGCCTTTTATGCCCATTACGTAGTCTATATTGAGGCTCCTGATGTCTTCAACGTTGGAATTAGCGAGGCTATGCTTGTTATGGCCATCTTCGGTGGGCTAGGGACATTCCTAGGCCCTATAGTTGGCACAATCTTTATATACACCCTAGGTGAGATCGTACGTTCTACGTGGTCCGTATATGGACACTTGATCGTCTATTCAATAGTGGTCATGATAGTTTGCCTGTTCTTTCCGGGGGGAGTGATGGGCTTGCTTCGGGGAGAGGTGAGAGTTCCCTGGTGGCTACGCAAATCAAAAAGGAAGAGCTTATAGTGAACTTGAACGTCGATTTAAGCGGGGGCAAAAGACTTTACCTTACTAGAAATCAAGTACTTTGAGAGAGAAGTATTTCGTTATACTGAAGTGAATGAGGAGAGATAGCATGGATCGACACTATAATAAATCTATACAACTTTACCAACGTGCACAAAAGGTTATGCCAGGAGGGGTCTGTTTACATCTTAGGTCTTTGGAAAAACCTGTTCCTCTTTCTTTTACTAGTGCAAAGGGATCCAAGATGTATGATGTTGACGGTAATGTTTACATAGATTACGTGCTCGGCCTCGGGCCGCTGATATTGGGTCACTCTCCAATCTGTATATAAGCACTTGGGTGCTGCCACATCAACTCGGAGACCGCTCAAACCCTCCTTCAGTCCTACAATCCAAGGGGCAGTCTCCATATGTGGATGAAGAGACAATAGTCCTATTGAATACCGTGACCTAATGGACAACGACGGAAAGACGTATAACGCTTTCCAGAAAAGGCTTATTGATTTTGGAGTACGGCTTATATTTAGGGGCAACTGGTATATTTCGGCGGTTCACACTGATGATGATATCGATTTTACACTGAAAATAAATGTAAGGATTGAAAAGTATCGGTCGATCTCACTTGGTGAGAGGGTCAGCTTGGAAAAGAGGGCATGTACTATTGCGCTTGATGGTGAAAGAGAGCTTGAAATTGAGCCCAGCCAGCAGGTGAGCGTTTTACTTTCTGATGATGGGCCTAGAGTTGTTGACATAGGGAGGTGCCTCAGAGAAGCGGCACGTTTAGGTATTCTGAAGAACAGGCAGTTTGGTTAATAGCCCACTGCTCGGTTAGGCCGTATCATACCTTGGTCTCTTTCCACCAGGGATAAAAGTCAGGGATATCTTTGGTTGGGCTGAGCTCGAACCGTGGAGGCCTTTTTTCAATGAAGCTCCTAATGCCTTCGCGTGCATCTAACTGCCGACCTGCCCAATAAAAGCATTTGGATTCGGCCAGGTGAGCGGATTGAGGATCTGGTTCACAAGGGGAATGCCACAAAAGCGCCTTGGCTAGGGCTACTGATACTGCTGAGGTATTCTGTGCTATTTCCCGGGCTATTTCCGTTGCCTTGGGAATGACTTGATCTTTAGGCAGTATATAATTGAATAAACCCGTATTAGTGGCCTCTTTGGCCAAGAAGGTTCTGCCGGTATAAACCCATTCGGTTGCTTTCGCCATGCCCACAATTCGTGGGAGAAACCAGGATGAGCAGGCCTCTGGAACCACACCACGCCTAGCAAATACAAAACCTATTTTGGCATCTTCTGCCACAATGCGCATATCCATGGAGAGGGTCAAAGTTATGCCGATACCAACGGCATGGCCGTTTATCGCTGCTATAACCGGTTTGCGGCAGGAAAATATGCTTAGGGCAACTTGACCACCGCCATCACGGTGTTCAGTGGTGCGCAGTCTGCGACCTTCCCGTTGTTGATAGTCAAAGGTTGAGGGCCCAGAGGAAAGATCGGCGCCGGCGCAAAAGGCCCGTCCAGCTCCAGTGACTACAATTACACGTACGGCATCGTCGCGGTCCGCCTCCTTGAATATCCAAATCAACTCCTTGCGCATTCTAGCGGTGAATGCATTCAGTTTTTCAGGTCGGTTTAGCACGACAGTAGCTATTCCATTGCTCGTAGTGTACCGGGTCTCTGTGAGTTCCATTGAACACCTCTTTTTCAGGGATAAGCCACTCTTAACAACAAGGGAACATGACGTCAAGGGATATTGTATGGATGCAAGGAAATGTCAAGGCGTTTTGGATATTGACTAATTCCTACCCATAGGGCATTCTGCGTCACGCTGATGGGAACTGAGGTGATTCGTTTTGCGCTCTTTAAGGAGAGTAGGAAGGGGATATTCTCCGTCGAAACCAGGTATTTTTAAGAGGGTGAAAAGAAATGGGTATAAATTATTTTAAGAGAGATACAAGGGATCTCAAGTTCGTGCTTGCAGAGCACATGGATTTAGAGAGGTTATTGAGTTATGAACCTTACAAGGACTTCGCCCTTGAAGATTTCGAGATGATCATTCAGGAAGCACTCAAGGTTTGTAAGGAAAAACTTGGTCCTGCCATGCAGGATGGTGACCGCGAAGGCGTCGTATACCATGAAGATGGGAGTGTCACGGTACCCGAATCGTTTCATGACTGCTGGAAGGTAATGGCGGAAAACGGATGGATGGCTTTGTCCAGCAATCCGGAGTTTGGCGGGCAGGGGCTCCCGGCTATCGTTGGGGGCTTGGTCAATGAGCTGTTCCTAGGGGCGAATATGGCCTTTATGACCTATCCCGGTCTTGCCGTTGGTAACGGCCGACTCATAGAGCACTTTGGGACAGACCAGGACAGGGCCCTTTTTGTTGAGAAGATGTACACGGGCCTGTGGGGTGGCACCATGTGCCTTACTGAGCCCGATGCCGGCTCAGATGTTGGATGGCTGCGCACTAAGGCCGTACCTGATCCTTCAGCAGGCGATCCCCGCATTTACAAGATAGAGGGCACCAAGCGCTTCATAACCTGCGGCGAACATAACCTAACGGAAAACATCATACACCTGCTTCTTGCACGCATAGAGGGTGCCCCCATGGGCACAAAGGGGATCAGCCTGTTCATAGTGCCAAAGATTTGGGTTAATGAGGATGGCTCCTTGGGCGAACCGAATGACGTGTTTTGCGGTGGGATAGAGCACAAAATGGGGATCCACGGCTCTTCAACCTGTACCATGAACTTTGGAGAGAATGGTAAATGTCGCGGCATCCTGCTGGGTGAACCTAATTCGGGTATGGCCAAGATGTTCCAGATGATGAATGAGGCAAGAATGGGTTGCGGTGTGCAGGCGCTGGGTATCTCGGCGAGTGCATATGATACTGCGCGAACCTATGCGAAAGAGAGGATCCAGGGCCCGCCGTTTTCAAACAGAAGAGGGGACCGGGTTCCCATTATCAAACACGAAGATGTCAGGCGTGCCCTTATGATGTTGAAGGCCGGCACAGAAGCGATGCGTGCAATGATAGGGAGGCTTTTTTACCTTATTGATGTGTCAGAATACGACCCTGACGAGGAGACAAGAAAACTGGCAGATGCGCGTGTGGGTCTTTTGACGCCACTGGTCAAGGCCTATTGCTCTGATTTTGGTTATATCCTTACCCGTGAGGCCATTCACGTGCTCGGTGGGGTTGGTTATTGCAGTGAATTTCCTGCTGAGCAATATGCCAGGGACATTCTTATTGTTTCCATTTGGGAGGGCACCAATTATATCCAGTCGCTTGATCTTGTTGGTAGAAAGCTGGCTCTAGACGGTGGAAAGGCCTTTCAGGACTGGATAGGAGAGGTTATGGCACTTACAGGCAAGCATAAAGACGACCCTGACTTCGGCAAGGACTTCAAGCTGGTTTACAAGGCTGCCCAAGCCACAGCCGATTTTGCCATGAGGTATATGAAATATTTCCAGGATGGAAATTTCGGGCTTATTCCTTTGACATCTAAGCGGTTCTTGGAATGTTTTGCAGAGACAGTAATGGGTCATCTCATCCTGGAGCAGGGACTTATTGCCAGGCAAAAACTCAAAGAGGTGAAGACAGATTCTGCGGACGGAATATTTTATAGGGGCAAGATAGAAACAGCCCGTTTTTTCTGCCGGAATATCTTGACCAATGTTTTTTCGAGACATACCAGCCTAGAACAAGAAGATACATCCGCATTAGAGATTCCTGAGGAAGCTTTTTGATTTATTATGCTGTAGTGCGTAAGCATGGGGGCTGTTGGCCAATTGGATGGTAAGGTGGAAGTACTGATTATAGGGGCGGGAGCCATTGGGATTTGCTGTGCCCATTATTTGAGGGAGCACGGAGCAGAGGTTATGGTAGTTGAGAAACTTGGCATATGCTCTGGTGCGTCCTATGGTAATGCGGGTTTGGTGGTTCCCAGCTACAGCGTTCCCCTTGCGGCGCCAGGGGTCATTTCCCAGTCATTAAAATGGCTCATAAATCCGGAAAGTCCATTTTATGTCAAACCACGCCCTAAGCCCTCGCTTTTGCGCTGGATGTGGAAATTCGCTTGCTTCTGCAATGAAAACCATGTTCGTCGATCAGTACCAATTATTCGCGATTTGACAAGGGAAAGCCTCAGGCTATTCAAGAAATTAAGTGTCATGCCAGGATTCGATTTCGGCTTTCAACAAAAAGGAATCCTTGAACTATTCATTACCAGGCCAGGTTTCGAAGAGGGGAAAAGAGTCCTCAATCTATTGGAGTCCTTTGAAATAGGCGGCAAAGTCATTGAAAAGACCGAAATAGAGGAGATAACCCATGGGGTGGAAAGTAGAGCTGTTGGAGGAATCCTGTTTGAGGAAGATGCTCTTTTGATACCTGACAAGTTTGTGAAGCAACTTGCCGACCATGAGGTAAAGGGTGGCCTTAAAATTGAGACCAATGCTGAAGTATTAAGCTTTGATGTTTCTGAAAGCAAAGTAAGGTCAGTCCGTACAACGAAGGGCACCATCTATCCAGATCAGGTTGTGCTTGCAGCCGGAGCATGGAGCAAGGTCATAGCTCGGGATCTGAACCCGAGGTTGATGATTGAACCTGCAAAGGGGTACAGCGTGACATTCAAGAAACCGCAGGCTTGCCCTGAAGTTCCCGCGTCACTTGCCGAAGCCCGAGTAGTAATAACTCCAATGGGGGACACCGTGCGCTTTGCAGGCATGTTGGAACTGGCCGGGTTCGATGAAAGCATTAATAAAAGGCGAGTGAGAGCTGTATTAAGGGCAGTGGCCGAATATCTTCCAGGGCTTGATTCCCAAGGTCTCGATTTTATCGAGATATGGCAGGGATTGCGACCGTGCACTCCGGACGGCCTCCCATATATTGCAGTTCACCCCAAGTATAATAATCTGATCTTAGCGTCTGGTCACGGGATGCTTGGGATATCGCTTGCACCAGCCACAGGAAAACTTGTAGCCCAAATTCTTTCTGGTGACAAACCTTTTATTGATATCAGTCCATTCCAAATCGGTCGCTTTTATTGAGGAAAATCACCTTGCCTGCCATGTGAAAGCTAAGCGTACCTCATATCCCACCATTCCATCCAACCAACACAAATGAGAAATATGAGGCACAGTAAGAGCAGAGGAGAGAGGATTGCAAGGCTGTGGTGGCACATTTTGCGCTTAAGGCAAGCGTGGTGCAGGTCGATGAACAAAACACGTGGGAAGAAAAACGTAACCACAAGTCGGCTCGGCGGGGAGGAAGAATAAAATGGAATTTGATTTCTCTTGGCATAAGGAATATTCAATAGGCGTTGATGAGATTGATTCGCAGCACAAGAGGCTGCTTGAACTAATGGGGCATGTTTATGAGCTGGGAAAAGTAGGCAACTCCCACCCCTTGCTTGAAGCGGTGCTGGGAGAGTTGAGCCGTTACGCCTTATTCCATTTTAGAAGCGAAGAGCTGCTGATGCGGACATACTCCTATCCTGGATACATAGAACAAAGGAAAGAACATGATAAGTTGCTGACCCGCCTCGGAGAACTATTGCCCGAGGTGAGTTCAGGGAGCAGGAAAATCGGCAGTTTCCTCCTTTTCCTCGTGAACTGGTTTGTTGACCATGATAACTACCTTGATAAAGACTTTGGCAGCTACGTGGTAAGCGTCAGGAGACGGTTGGTCAACAGGCCTGTCCAACAAACTACCGCCGCCATGGATTGTTAAGCAGACAAGCAAAAGTGGAAAAAATATGTCCGCGAGGTTGTTCCCCCGCACAAAGGCTTTCCCCATGCCCTTGAGGAAGGAAAAATCAGGGTGTGGAATGAAATGCTGAAAATGTGTATATTATGCACTTAGCCTGAGGATAACCACAAACCTAGCGTGTACGTTACTAGAGATAATGGTTGCCTTGTCCGTGCTAGCAGAGGAATTCGGCATTTGTCGTCTGAGCAGCGCCGAGGAAACACCCGACTGGCTGCGTGGTTACCCTTTGTATTTCGTTGCCAGAACGTCTGACGAATTATCCGTACTTTGCCCAGTGAGCGTAATCCCGGATTCTGTTTTGGCCGACAGACAATGGCGGTGCTTGAAGGTAGACGGCCCTATAGATTTTGACGAGGTTGGGATACTAGCTTCCCTGGCCAAGCCCTTGGCTGAGGTGGGAATAGCTGTACTCGCAGTATCCACCTATGATACCGACTATTTGTTTGTGAAGCGGCATGAACTGTCAAAGGCGATTGAGGTGCTTAACAAAGCAGGTCATCGAATAGAACAGGAAGAGATTTAGGGGGGAATAAGGTCGTATCAGCCTGATCAAACACGAGGAGGAACGCTTATGAAAAAGCTTCGCATGGGACCAGATACTTTGCTTTATCCAATGCCTGCCGTACTGGTGGGATCAATCGTTGAGGGCAGAATCAACTTTATGACTGCGGCATGGTGTGGTATCGCATGTCGCAAGCCCCCTTGTCTCGCATTGGCAGTGCATCGTGATCGGTATACGCTCAAGGGAATCCAAGAAATGGGGGCGTTTTCAGTCAACGTCCCGTCAACAGCTATGGCTGAAAAGGTGGATTTTTGCGGTATATATTCGGGGAGGAAAAAGGACAAGTCAGAAATGTTCGAAGTGTTTTACGGGGTTTTGGATCCTGTACCCTTGGTGAAGGAATGCCCTGTCAACCTTGAATGCAGGTTGTTGCACGTGTTTGAATTAGGTACCCACTTCCTGGTAATAGGGGAAATAGTTGAAACACACGTTACTGATACGTGCATGGAAGACAACGTGCCCGACCCGGCCAAAGTGGACCCACTGATATATTCTCCCAAATCAAGGACTTACCACAGGATAGGGGAAGCCATGGGAAAAGCCTTCCAAATGGGTAAACAGGTCGAATATAGAGATGAAGAGCCTAGATAGCTTTTAGTCGTAAGTAGCATAAAAGAAACAGATTTGCGACTTTGAGTTTTGTTGTAAGGTGTTAAGCGCTATAAAGAAATGGAAAACAACTCCCTAGACATGATGGTGGGCGGCATCTTTCAGAGTATATGGTGTCGTATTTCACTTAACCAGATATTTTCGTTCCTTCCTTAAACTCTTACCAATACCCGTATGGGTTCTCGAATAGCTGATATATGGGCAACGTTTTTAAGGCGCTCACAAAGCGCAGGACTGATCTCTTGTCCTTTGGATACCAAAAGGCGTCCTTCAGTGGAACAAACATCCTCAGCAAGAATCATTCCACTTACTAATTGGCCCACCCTTATCTCTTTTATCTCGTACTTGACTTCAAGGCCTAAGGTCATTTCAAGCGCCCTTAGCACCTTGGGGTCATATTTGCCGTTTCGTGAAATCAGCTCTGAATAGATTTCTTTTGGATCTTTCCCGGCTGAGTGAAGTGCATCGTAATCCAAAGCCACTTTCAAAATTCTGGCTTCAAACGGTATTTCCTCCCCTCCTGGGTGGTCAACTGGGATTCCAGAACCATCAAAAAGCTTTTCTTGAAAGGCTATAATTTCCGCAACAGTCTCCATTCGGGGTATATTTTTAATAAGATCAGAGGCAATAAAAGGATGCATTTCAAAAAGCTGGTTTTCCTCTTCTGTAAGTGCCTCGTTTCTATAAATTTTTTCAAGGGTTTCCTCAGGTATGGTCACAAAGCCGACATGAGATAGAAGTGCCGCAGTCTCAAGTTGCCATGTATTGGAAATCCCAAGGTGGCGGGCTAGATCTTTCACTAAAGCTTTAACCCTTGATGCGCGGCCAAAGGCTTCAGGGTTAACAATAGCTAGCAAATCCGTTAGTACCTTGATGCTGCCTTTAAGCGTGTTGTCGAGCAGCTCTTTTTCTGCTCGTACGAGGCGGTATTGGTCAATTGCATCCTGTAATGCCTTGGAGAGTTGGTCAGCGGGGCATGGTTTGGTGAGGAACCTGAAGATATTGCCTTCATTAACCGCATTGATGGCATTGGTCAAATCCGCATGTCCACTTAACATGATACGCACCGTATCAGGTGCCATTTCCCTCGCAAGCCGAAGAAATTCTATCCCGTCCATTTGTGGCATACGCAGGTCAGAGACCACAACAGCATAAGGGCCTCTTTCGTTTATAGCCTTGATACCTTCTTGTGGTCCCAATGCTGTATTAACATTAAAGCGTTTGCGTAGTTGACGCCTGATTGCGTCCAAGATGTTCTGCTCATCATCTACAAAAAGAATTTTTTCGTCCATGGCTCTCTTTCCTTATTGAGAGAGATCTGTGATAAATTTTCTCCAGTCCTCCAATTTGTGCTGCATGCCCAGTTTTGCTAAATGTTCAATATCTATTTCACCATTGTAGTCGATTTCCTCTCCAGGATTAGATTCGTGCTCCAATACACTACCTACATGAACAGCAATTAAAGGTGCAAATCTCTTTACAGGGCATTCATGTAGCCTATGGTGAAACGCAAGGGCCTCGACTATTGTATCTGGCAATCCCCACAGCCCCATAAGGTATGCACCGACTTCAGCATGGGTGGTTCCAAACTGATCTTGCTCTGCATAGCGTATTGGTAATTTAGTCCGCTCGCACTGTTTTAGCAACTGCTGGTAAGACTTGGGAAAACTGGCTGCAAGTATTAGTTTACCCACATCATGCAAAAGTGCTGCCATGAAAGTGTCGTCAGCCAGATCGTTTTCCACGCCTTCAGCCTTGACGATTTCCCTGACTATTCTACCAGTAGCCATGCTATGATGCCAAAGTCCATCCATGAAATTGCGAGGAATATTTGCATCGTCAAATTGAGAGAAGATCTGTACTGAAAGAACCAATGCTTTAACAGTTTCCAATCCAAGGAGAGTGACCGCCTGTTGGGGGTTGGAGATATGCCGAGGCAAGCCGAAAAATGCAGAGTTGACCAGTTGTAGAATTTTAGCTGTCATACCTACATCTTTTGAGATTATCTCACCTATCCTTTGAATGGAAGGATCCTCGGACTGAAGCTCATTTAATATTTCTTCGTAAAGTTCAGGGAGGCTTGGAAGAGTATCTAAGCCTGAAACGATCTTTTTTAAAGATTCGTCGACTAGGATATCCCGGAGGGCGCACGCTCTGTCTATAGTAGATTTTAGTGTTTGTGCGTCACACGGTTTAGCGAGATATTGTTGCGCGGGCCGAACAGAGCGAAGGATCATTTCCTTGTCAGAATGCCCAGAAAGGACTATTCTTACTACCTCTGGATAATCCTTCATGACTCGACTGAGCAGCTGTGCTCCGTCCATCCCGGGCATACGCATGTCAGATACGATAACATCGAATTGCCCCTTGCTCAGTAGACTTAAGGCCTCCTCGCCGCCCTCCGCGAAATGCATTTCCCATTCATTGCGCATTCCTCTTAGCATGCGCTTCAATCCGCTCAGAACGTTAGGCTCATCGTCTACAAAGAGTATTTTTTTCTTTAGAATTCCTTCCATTGCCCATAACCCGTCAATGCCTTTACACAGGATTGGTAAATGCTGTTTGTTTCACATCTTGATTCCTTCCTGGATAGGTAACGTTATGATAAATGTCGTACCTTTCCCCACTTCACTTTCAACCCTAATAGTGCCACCATGTTTGTCAACAATAACAGACCTAGATATGGCTAAGCCTTGGCCTGTGCCCTTACCCACTTGTTTTGTAGTGAAAAATGGGTCAAATATCCGATCTCTTATTTTTTCTGGAATTCCCGTGCCAGTGTCGCTTATTCTGATTTCTACCTCGTGTTCCTTCCTTTTAGTTGTGATTGTAATTTTCCCTTTGCCTTCCTTACCTTGAATTACATCTGATATGGCATGTGCTGCATTTATGATCATATTCAGAATGACCTGATTGAATTCGCCCGGTAGGCAAGGCACAGGGGGCAGAGAAGGGTCAAGGTCTAGTTCAAGATCTGCTACATATTTCCACTCGTTCCTTGCCACGGTTGACGTATTTTCAATGGCATGGTTAATGTCAATTGGTGTCTTTTCCTGCACCCCTGGGTGTGAAAACTCCTTCATAGCGCGTACAATCTTTGCTACTCGACGAACACCTTCCATGCTTTGTTCAATAGCCTTGGGTATTTCCTCCATAAGGTATTCGAGATCTATTTCATCTTCGATCTGTTTAGCCTTTTCTGCCCATAATACCGATTCCTCGCTCTTTGTAGCGATTGTGTCCCCCAGTGCTTTGTAAGCTTTTAGCAGTTTAGTGAGATCATCAAAGGATTCCTGGATAAACTGGATGTTGTCACCTACGAACTGAGTGGGGGTATTAATCTCATGCGCAATGCCGGCCGCAAGCTGGCCAACTGATTCCAGCTTTTGTGCTTGCAGTAGCTGGGTTTCGAGATTCCGGCGTTCAGTTATGTCAGAGGCCATAATTATGAACCCCTTCAGCTCTCTTGTTTCACCCAGCTTTGGCGTTATTGTGAGCCCCAGGAAACCCCTGGTGTTGTCCTGGCGTTGGAAAGGAATGTCCTGAAGACGAATCGGAGTTTTACTGGCTTTGCAATTTTCCAGACCTTCGGAAATCTTTTTGAACTGCCAGTCGATTGGTAACTGGTCTAATTTCTTGCCTCTTGCCTGCTCTTCATTTAAGCCAAAAACGTCTTGGGCGATTTTGTTCCACCTTCTTATGATGCCATCAGGAGATAGTTCAATCAAAATAGAAGAAATGGATTTTATTAGGTCCTCCAATTCAGCATGGGCCCTTCGAAATTCGTCTTCGGCCAACTTTCGTTCAGTGACATCAGTCAGGAAATTGAGCGACGCGGGCCTACCTTCCCACTCTATCACCACTGCGCTATTTTCAAGCCAGCGCACTTCTCCTTGCTTGTTGATAATTCGCAACAAATATGTATCTGGGACATTTTTGCCTTTTAGGCGGTTGGTATGGTTTCTTATCGCCATCTCCTTGTCTTCAGGATGAACAATATCTATCCATGGCATGGTATGGAGTTCTTCCTTGCTATATCCTGTTATTCTGCGTATAGCGGGATTGGTAAATTTTAGGTTTCCATCCTGCTCAACTAGGACACCCTCCTTTAGATTTTCGACAAGCAAGCGATATTTTTCTTCGGACTCCCTCAGCGCGTTTTCAGCGCGCTTGACTTCAGTAATATCGCGCACAAATTCCACAACGCCTGTTACCTCACCGTAAGAATCAAATATTGGATAACTAAAGAGCTCCACCCATTCCACAGATGATCCAGCAAGTCCTGGGACTATCTCTCGTTCTGTATTGCCTGACACAAATGCCCGTAGTGAAGGGCATTTATTGCAGGGTTTATGTCGGTTATGATAAGCTTCATAACACTTTTTCCCCTCCAAGGGTACACTTCGCGCATACCAATCTTCCATTTTTGAGTTAACTTTCTGAATGGTTAAATCCGTATTCAATACGCTTATGCCGTCCTGAATTGCGTTGAACATATCTCTGAGGAACTGTTCATTCTTA
>Ga0164318_10000112_pt1 | contig 47128 bp, 52 predicted proteins | sample GuaBasSedimGuay9_FD_113734 | JGI IMG/M metagenome (GOLD analysis project Ga0164318, IMG submission 113734) | Subseafloor sediment microbial communities from Guaymas Basin, Gulf of California, Mexico - Guay9, Core 4571-4, 0-3 cm | ecosystem: Environmental > Aquatic > Marine > Hydrothermal vents... | reverse complement strand
CGAATCTCTTCAGCCGGCAGATCCCACTCGAAAACGTCCTGCACGCCATCCGCCTCGCAACCCTCAGGCGCCGGGATTCCGGCAACCTCGGGCCGATTTCCTCGCTCGCCTACTTCCGCTTGGTCGCCACCCGACTCACGAACGAAGAACTCGAACCCTTCTTCATCGCCTACATCAGCTCCAAATTCCAGCAGCTCGTCAATGAACCCGTCATCGAAAACTCCAAAACCGCGGCCTCTCCGCCAAAATCCCGCGGTTTGTGATCGCCGTTTACACACGCGCTCCAGGACGCCGCCACATCCCCCGATGACATCGACGAGAACACAGCCCGCGAGAGCAGTTCAAATGCTTGAATTTGCTCTGCTTATTGAGTTGCTAAACGGCCCGGAGAACGCCTCCATGGCTCTCGAGAGCCGGGTCTACAGGGGCCCCGGCGACGAGACCACGAGCCGAGGAGGACGATGATGACAACCCGAAAACGCAAGAAGGACAGGCGCGGGCGGGCGGCGGTCGCCGACGTCGCCGGGCAGCTCGCCGCGCTCCACGAAATGACCGTGGGCCAGCTCAAGGACAGGTACCGCGAGGTCTTTGGCGAGCCCACCCGCAGCGGCAACAAGCCCTACCTCAAGAAGAAGGTCGCCTGGCGCATCCAGGAGCTGGCCGAGGGCGGGCTCTCGGACCATGCCCAAAAGCGCATCCAGGAGCTGGCGCCCGACGCGCCGGTCCGATGGCGGGCGAGCAACGGGGGCTCACGGAAAGCACCGCCAGCACCAGCGCTGGAAGAACCGCAGCGCGATCCGGCCCTGCCGCCGCCGGGCACGGTCTTGACCCGCGAGCACAAGGGCGTCGAACACCGGGTCACCGTGCTCGATGACGGCTTCGAGTACCAGGGCAGCCGGTACAAGAGCCTCTCGAAGATCGCCCTGGAGATCACCGGGACGCGGTGGAACGGCTTCCTCTTCTTCCGTTTGAAGCAGCGGACGCGGAGAGCCAGGGCGGGAGCGGAACAATGAGGAAGCGCCGAAACGGCAACGCCGGCCCGCCGCCGGAGACCAGGCGGTGTGCGATCTACACTCGCAAGTCGACCTCCATCGGGCTCGATCAAGACTTCAACACCTTGGACGCCCAGCGCGAGTCCTGCGAGCGGTACATCAAGTCCCAGGCGCACGACGGCTGGAAGCTGATCAAGGAGCAGTACGACGACGGCGGCTTCACCGGCGCCAACCTGGAGCGGCCCGCGTTCCAGCGCCTACTGGCCGACATCGAGGCTGGCAAGATCGACATCGTGGTGGTCAACGAGGTCGACCGCCTGTCGCGCTCGCTGCTCGACTTCGCCCAGGTCATGGACCGCTTCAACCAGGCGGGCACGGCCTTTATCAGCGTCACGCAGAATGCGTTGCTCAAGAAAAAGTAAGCGCTTTGGGCTGATCGCCCTCGGGGCCTGGCTCCTTGCGTATTGGGCGAGAGCACGTCAGGCCGCATTAAGGTATAGCCTGCAATAGATCGGCAAGTTTAACCAGATCCGGGACAATTTCCTCCAGAACAGAGGCCGGAATATAATGGCCCATGCCGTACTTGAAGGAGAAATAAATGGTGTCTTTGTAAATCTGGAAATAGTTGCACGGTCGCTTCCAGCGCTTGACGAACTGCACGGTATGCTCCAGAAAAGGGGTGGCATCCCGCAGTTTTCTCCCAAGGTCATCGGATGCAAGACGTGTTTTGAGAAAACCATCAAACCCATTATTTCCACTATCGAAATTTGTTTGTTTCCTGTATGTGGCGATCTCCTCAAGGCCTGGAACAGGGTCCATGTGCAACTCGATGGTGGCACTGCTCTCCGGGTTAACCACAAAATTATACCCGCCATATGTTCCGGTGTATTTGCCGTAGTTGTGGGATGTTTTGCTTTTGTCTTCTTTGAAGCCGAATTTTTTTGCCGCCTTTGGTAATTGATGAATCGCTTTTCTACGTCCCAGTCCTAAAATATCGAGAAAAAACAATTCAGACAGACCCCAAAAAAACAGGAGTCCAACGATGATTGTGGCCACAGGGATGATCAATTCTCCCAAAAATGCCATGGACAACTCTCCTTTGATATTTCGTGACCGCTCACGTGGTCTAACCGCCTTATGGCATCAAGTGTGTCGCGAACAATCTATAAAGTACGTGTAGGCCCCAAAAAGGCCCTTTCGGTTCCGCCTGTATGCGGGGATCTTGTTGGGTTTCATTCCAAACGAATAAGTTCATGGGTTGATCTTTGCGGCTTTGGGCGCGGCAATCAAGGAGAATCGCGTGGCTGTCTTCGGGCATGACGCAAAGATACAGATCTCTTCGGTGGCCAGGCGCAGCGGTACACCGAAATCGAGCCGCGTCGATTCCGGTGAGTGTCAGGGTAGTTGTCGGACGAGTTCTTCTTGGGCCTGTCCCCGTGCTTTTTCGGATTCTATTTTTCGCTCCGCGACACCGTTCACGAATGGAAGAGCCGTCGGTGGGACATGAAGGAAACGGCAACCTTGACAACTTGGCCAACATGCCACACACTTTCCGCGGCAGTGCTGGAGGAGCCATGCCACGGGCCGATGACAGTGTTTTCAAGATGCAGGCGCGGGTGCTCAAGGCCCTGGCCAACGAGTCGCGCCTGAAGATAGTCGACCGGCTCTCCCGCGGCGAGTGCTCGGTGGGAGAACTGACCGATCTGGTGGGCCTGGATCGCTCTACCGTGTCCAAGCACCTGGCCGTGCTTCGCAGCCACGGCATCGTAGAGGACCGGCGCGAAGGCAACGTGGTCTACTACAGGCTGCTTACCCCATGCGTGATGGACTTCTTTTCCTGCGCCATGCAGGTAATCAAGGAGCGGGCATGAATGGGCCGGTTTTTTTTGAATCAATGTTGCCAATATGGCCATGTTGCCACGCTGCGGATCTCGGAAGGCGGCGGTGAAAGAGCGCACCAGGCTATCGATCATGCTGGCGGTTTTCGCCGCCTGCTGGTTTCTGCCCGCAGGCAGCGAGCGCTTCATGTCCGCCGTCGGCGAGGGCCTGAAGCTCCTCAAATGGTACGCCCGGGAGCACGTGCTGCTCTGCCTGGTGCCGGCCTTCTTCATCGCCGGCGCCATCAGTGTCTTTGTCAGCCAGGGCTCAGTCATGAAGTACCTCGGCCCGGAGCGTCCTTATTGTTCGGGCACGACCAGATGAAGGTCCGTCGCATCGAGCTCGCCGCCGGTGCCCAGATTCCGCCGTACCGGATGCAGGAGGACGTGGTGTTCGTAGTTCTCGTCGGGCGAGTAACCTTCCGCTCTGAAGGAGACAAGACGCTCGTCGTCGCCCCGGGCGTAACGTGTTCATCGCTCTGGGCTTCGTGTTGGACTGGCTGCTGCCGGCCGGAGCCCTTCCTGTCCATGCCGACTCGTCAAAATCGTGAAAGGAGTGAAAGATGGGCAAAGATCAGGTTCCAACGGGCAATCACGATGATCACGTATCCGCCGGTCCCTGGCGGGCTACCTTGATCGTCGGCATCCTGGGTGTTGTCGCGGCGGTGGTTATCGCCGCCGCGACCGGTCTCTGGGTGCTGACCGCCGCGCCGATCGGGTTCCTGTTCGGCTTCTTCCTGGAAAAATCCGATCTGTGCGGCTCATCGGCCTTCAGCGAAGTGATCATGATGAAAGACACGCGCAAGCTCGAGGGGCTCTGGGTCGTCATCGCCACCAGCATGGTCATGTTCGCAATCGGCTCCGAACTGGGATGGATTCGGCTGGCGCCGAAGCCTTTCATCTGGGCCAATGACCTGGTCGGCGGGGCGATCTTCGGTGTCGGTATCGTCCTGGCCGGCGGCTGCGTCAGCGGCACGCTGTTCAAGTCGGGCCAGGGGAACTTGAACTCCATGGCCGCCCTGGTCGGCATTCCCATCGGTGTTTCGGCCGTCGCCTATGGGCCGCTGAACGGCTTTGCCAAGTCGCTCAAACAGCACGTGATCACGTCGGCAGACGGCAAGTCGGTGACGCTGGCCTCGCTCACCGGCCTGCCCTACTGGCTGCTCGCCGTCATCATAGCCGGTGCGACGCTCGCAATCGCTCTGTTCATCCGTCGGCGCCACCGTGCGAGGTTGGCCCCGCACGCCGGAGACGAGAAAGAGAGCAAGCCGATAGTAAAGCGGGTTCTCACCCGGCCCTGGAAACCCTGGCACTCGGGCATCGCCATCGGTGTGCTTGCGCTCGCCGCCTATGTCTCCTCTGCCGAGAGCGGTCGCAACTATCCCCTGGGCGTAACACACGGCGTGCTGGACGTGCTGGTTCTGGCCACCGATTACCCGGTACATTCCGTGTACAAGAAGCAGCCCGCGAAAGCCGTCGAGAAAGACAGCAGGGGGCATAAGCAGGCTACTCACAAGCCCCGGAAACACGTAGTGTGGTGGCTCGTCATCCTGGTGGTTTGTCTGGTTCTCGGTTCCCATGTGTCTGCGCGTCTGCGCGGCCGGTTTTCTCTGAAGCCCAAGCCGCCTGATGAGATCATCGTGGCCTTCTTCGGGGGCATTCTGACCGGCGCTGGAGCGGCCATCGCCGGGGGGTGTGTGGTCGGCAACATCATGAGCGGCGTGGCCCTGATGAGCGTGGGCAACATGCTCTTCTTTATCACCGTGGTGCTGGCAAACTGGGCTACGACCAGGTTGTACATGGTCGGGTTCGGCCGCTAGTAGAACGCAATGCTCGGCCCGCAGGTACGGCACGACGCGGAGTGCAACCGGTTCGGCTCATAGCGACCGTGCTGCTCATCGATGTGCCGTGGTCGGCAAACCTGTTCGGAGGTGAAACGTGAAAGCCTCGAAATCGACTGCGTCAAAGGAAAAGCCCGCCTGGTCGGAGTCAATCTCGGGTCTCGTCTCGCGGCTGGATCGGGACATTCTGGTACGCCTATCCCGCGAGGACGTTCTGCACCTGCTGCAGATACTCATGGACGGGGATCGCGAGGAGTCGCACAGATTCGTTGTCGAGCGACTTGGCCCCAAGGTGAAAAAGATTCTCTCGAGCCCCGGGTGAATGCCGGTATTCGAGCTCCGGCCCAGGAGCCGCTGATGGAGGGGAATACGGATGGACCTCATGGTCACCACCCTTGCACGTGAGGATGGCCTGGAAGCGGCGCTTGCCGTGCTTGTCCAGCGAGATCTGGTCTGCCGGATGATTCGGCCCGTGCCGGCATTGGCCAGGGTTGCCCTGCCTGCGCTGGTCATGGGGAGGGAAGAGCGCGCGGTACTGGAGGAGTGTCTGGGGGATGATTATCCGTGCGCGGGCTGGGTCGAGTACCGACCGACTCGTCGCGAAATGCCGTCCGGAGAGGCGCAGGAGTTCTCCGAGGACATATTCGGCACCGCGCGGATAGTCACCTTACAGCCGTGTGTGGCGGACGACACCAAGATCCGCGTCATCGCGGACCTGTCCAACGACATCGGACCCGTGATCCCCTACCTCAACGCCGTGGTGGACAATGCCTCCTACAGCGGGAACGGACCATCACTGTCCTTCATGGACGGAGAGAGGATGATCGTCCTTCGTCCCCGCTCCATCAGCATAGCCAAGGCCGACGAAATCGTGGACGCCTGGCTGTGCCTCGAACGCTACCGTCAGACGATCAACGACACATGGAGCCGCAGGGCCGGGATAGAGCCGAGCTTCGAGGCCAGATCCAAACCGAACGTAATAGAGTTGATACGCCGTCTTCCCGGCACAAACTGCGGCATGTGTGGCGAGATGACTTGCATGGCCTTCGCGGTCAAGGTCTGCAGCGGAAAAGCTGCAATTGTTGAGTGCAAGCCGGCCTTCGAGTCGACGGATTCGGCCTCGAGGCGTGCCTTGCTCGAGGCCTGCGCCGGCATGGGCATTCCAGTTGGATCGAGTTTTAGGGAGGTTTGACATGGCGTGGTTTGCTGCAATCGATCGTCAAGAGATCGGTTGGAATCCCACGGTTGATCTCTCGCGGTGCCTTCAGTGCGGTATGTGCATGAACTGCGGCAAGAATGTGTTCGACTGGACCGACAGAGGTCCCGTGGTTGCCCGTCCCCTGCAGTGCGTCGTCGGCTGCAGCACCTGTCGCACACTGTGCCGCGGCAACGCCATCCGCTTCCCGTCCGCGAACAGGTTGAGGAAGTTCTACGAGGAGAGGGGCGTCTGGGATGCGGTGAAAGATGAACTAATCCGTGAGGGCAAGATCGCCGGGTGACGGAAGGCAGTACATTTGCAGCCTGAGGTCAAGTATTGAACGATGTTACGGAGAAAGGAGTGCAACCCATGTCGGAAAGAGATGTACTGATTGATGCGTTCAAGTTCCACGGTCACAAGTGCTGGGCCAGCACCATCGGCGTGCGCGCGGGCCTGGCGGCGCTCAGGGCGCTCGGTGTCGAGCGGGCCGGCTCGTCCGGGGAACTGCACTGCATCTTGGAGATCGGCGACAACCACGGAGCCCAGTGCTTCGCCGACGGCGTGCAGTACGCCACGGGCTGCACGCTCGGCAAGTTCTGTATCGAAAAGACGGGTTGGGGCAAGCTCGCCTTCACCCTGGTTGACAAGAAGGCCGAGCGCTCGGTCCGAGTCTCGTATCGGCCCACGCGCCATAAACAAGTGGCCGAGTCGGCCTTCATGCGCAAGCGCGGCCAGGGGATCCCCCCCACCGAGATCCCCGAGGAGGAGGTCTGGGAGATGGTGAACGTGCTGTGGGATGCCCCCGAGGAAGAGGTGTTGAGCATCGGTGATGTGAAGCCCCACCCCTGGGAGGAGTACGGCGAGATCATGGGGCTGCACCCCTGCGCCGAGTGCGGTGAGCTGGTGGCCGTGGCGTACCTTCGGGTTGTTGGAGATCGGCACGTTTGCATCCCGTGTTCCGGCTACGAAGAGTGAGCGGCGATATGCCTCTGGATCATCACCGGTGTGGTGCTTTGTGCCTCCGCTTACCACCGACGTCTCGTCGAACGAGAACGGAATCTGAACGACTCGGATGACCGGGATCATCGAAGACATCGAGACCATCAAGGTTCTCGAACCGTACCTGCTGCCCCGTCGCTACAGGGCGGGACAGGTGCTGTGGACGGAAGGCGAGGTCTCCGGGCGTCTGGTCCTGCTCGACAAAGGCCGCGTGAAGGCCGTACGCGTACTGCCAGACGGTTCGTCGGTGCTGCTCTACGTGTTCTCGGAGGGGGACGTATTTGGCTTCCTGCCCTTTGTCGACGGCGGACCCTATCCAGCGACGGCCATTGCCGTGGACGATGTCGAGGCGCGCGTGATGTCCCGCTCGACGTTGCGCCGGGCCGTCCGTCAAGATCCACAGGTGGCAATGGTCCTGCTCGAAGCGCTGGGCAAACGTCTGAGGCAGGCCTTCTCGCGTCTCGGCAATCAAGCGAACCGCAGCTCGGTTGCGCACGTTGCGGCGGCCTTGTCGCTCCTGCTTCCCGAAGGGGACGGTGAGGCCCACCCCACCATCATCGACGTTCCATCACCGATCCACGAGTTCGCCGCCGACGTCGGAGTGACCCCGGAGACCTTCTCTCGAGCCGTCACCCGGCTGGTGGAAACCGGGGTGCTGAAGAGGCTCGCCCGTCCGAAGCTTCAGGTGCTTGATGCGCGACGCCTGCGGCAGATTGCCTCTGGACAAAGGGACGAGTAGGCGGGGCCGGAAAAGCATCGCGTCTTGATCCCGGATCAAGGATCCGGGCCAAGGCTTGCTTATCGTATGAACCGTAACCGCCGATTGGACGGCGGGAAGAGGACACGAACTAAAACTCAGGGAGGTAAGACATGATCGAGCCCCAAAAATACCTGGAAGCAGGCCAGAAACTGCACGGGCACAAGTGCCCGGCCATGCCGCTCGGGTTGCGCGCGGGAGCGGCGGCGATGAACAAGCTGGGCGTCGAGCGTGCCAAGGACGGCCAGCTGGTCGCTCTGCTGGAGCTGGGGGAAGGCCACTGCGCCCACTGCTTCGCCGATGGCATCCAGATGATCACCGGCTGCACCTTCGGCAAGGGCAACATCCAGCAGCTCGGTTACGGCAAGTTCGGCTTGACCCTGGTCGAGCGGGCATCGGGTCGGTCGGTGCGTGTGGTCCCCAGGGCCGAGGTGCAGGCGGCAACCAAGCAGACACCCTTCTTCAAGGAGTACCGCGAAAAGGGTATCCCGGCGTCACAGGTGCCGCCGGAAATCGTCGAGCCTCTAATAGAGCAAGTGATGAACGCGCCAGACGAAAAGATCCTCAAGATCGGCGAGATAGAGACGATAGAGCTGCCCAAACCGGTAGAGACTTTCGACTCGTTCGTGTGCGAGCGGTGTGGCGACATGGTCGTGGAGAAGTATGGCCGGGTAATCGGTGATCGCAAGGTCTGCATCCCCTGTCAGCAGGAGCTGCTCCAAGAACTCTCCAGAAGCTGAAACTGGGGGTTATTATCATGACTTCATTGATCGCCGGACTGGTGACATTTCTGTTTACCGCTCTGTTGACCATCGCCGGCGTCGGTGCGGCCTTCATTCTCATTCCGGTTTTCGTCGCCCTGGGGATAGACATCCACGTGGCCATGGCCACGGCGCTGTTGCTCAACGCCATCGCCATGTGCTTCGCATCGTATCGCTTCATCCGCGCCAAGCTGGTGCTGTGGAAGGTTGCGATACCGATCCTGATGGTTGCCACCGCGTTATCGCCCCTGGGAGCCTGGGTCAGTCAGGGGTTGCAGCGCAATGTACTGCTCTGGGGCTTCGTAGGCTTTTTACTGTTCGCCGCCGCTATGATGCTGTTCTACAAGCCGAAGGAGCGGCAGGTCGAGCAATCCCACGGCAAGCAGGTCGTTTTCGGCGTGGCCATAGGCGGCTTCGCCGGGTTCCTCGGCGGCCTGCTCGGGGTCGGCGGCGGCAACTTCATCGTGCCGGTCTTGGTTTGGCTCGGTATCAATCCCAAGAAAGCCTCGGCGACGACATCTTTCATCGTCATCTTCTCGTCCCTGTCGGGCTTCCTGGGACATGCAACCCTCGGCTCGATGGACTACACCATCCTGGGGTTCACCGCCGTCGGGTCGGCGCTGGGCGCAATAGTCGGCGCCTGGCTGATGACAGACAAGCTCAAGCGGGAGCAGGTCAAGCTGATCATCGGAATCGTCCTTCTGGGAATCGCGGCGAAGATGATCTGGGGCCTGGTTGCATGAAGAGATTTTCGGGTCATACGTGGGCGTCCCTGGCCGTTTTCTGCGTCGCGCTGGCAACGGCGACGAACGCCATGGCCGCAAAGGAGGTCCGGTTCAAGCTGGACATGGACTACAATGTCCTGGGGGACGTGAGCGACAGGTTCACCTTGCGCCCGATGATCCGCACCGAGCAGCGATTCCGCGATCAGGGGCTTGTGCTACTGAAGGTTTTTGCGGGCGTTCGGACCGACCTGCTCCCCTGGCTTACGCTGCAGACCTACTACGCCCACAAGGACAAGCTGGACGGCGATCACCATGTGATACACATGCTGGTGCTGGACGCCATTCTTCATTGCAAGTTCGGCCCGCTCAAGATATCGGATCGCAACGGCAACGAGTGGCACAGCACACCCGGGTTCTACAGGTACCGAAACAACCTCGACATCCACCTGAAACCGGGTCTTGACTGGCTACGATTGTTCGTCGCCGACGAGGTGCGTTTTGACAGCGACCAGGCACGCCTGAACATGAACGACCTTAAGGTGGGAATGGACTTTGTTGTCGACAGGCACCTTGCCTTGCGCACCTACTACGATCTGGAGTCGAAGCGCCGATCCTCCGATAGATGGTTGAACACGCACGTTGTGCAACTTATGCTCATCGTGCGCTTCGGAAAAGCCCCTGCACCGCATCACGCCGGACCCAAAGGTGGGCCTGCCTGGTGAACAGCGCGAAGGTTTCGACTTGCGAAAGGAGAATAGACATGGAGAAAGTGCTCAAACGACTGACTTTGTCGTTCTTCGGCAGGGGAAAGCATAAAATCACGCCCGAGAAGTTCCTGGCCATGGACAAGGCAGTGCTTCTAGATGTTCGCTCGGAAAAGGAGGTGGCCACACTGTCGTTCGGGTTGAAGCATCATTGCAACATCGAGGTCTTGAACATCCCGCTCGACCAATTGCCCGCAAGGATAGACGAGATCCCGAGGGACAAGCCTATTGCAGTGTTTTGTTCCGCGGTGGTCAGATCGGCCATTGCCTTCGTCTATCTGTTGCAGCAGGGTTTTTCAGAAGCTCGCATCATCGAGGGTGGGTACACTGTTCTTGCAGAGGCGCTCAAGCCGGGGAAAGTTGTCGATGTGCTCGAGGCCGAACATTAGGAGTACTAATCGATGTGGACAACCATCATAGTGGGTGGTCTCATCTTCGCGGTCGCGGTGTTGATGACCATGGTGGGCAAAGGCGGCGGGAATTTCTATGTACTGATTCTGGCGATGTCCGGAATCCCGATACATCAGGCGGCCACGACTGGCCAGTTCATCCTCTTCTCCGCCGCGGTGGCGGCCATGGTCGTTTTCCACAAGAACAAGTCCGTCTCCTGGCCGCTGGCGCTGCTCATTGGCGTTTCCACCGCTCTTTCCGCCTTGGCCGGCGGATATTTTTCCCACGTGTTCAGTGGCTTTTCCCTGAAGCTAATCTTCGCTGTGATGCTGTTTGTGTCCGGGGCCGCGATGCTGATACCCGTATCGGAAGGCAAGAAGGCGCTTGGCGACAAGAAACTTGGCGTTGTCACTGTCAAAGTCGGTGACACCACAATCGGCGTGAACCTGCTGGTGGCGCTGCCCGTGACCCTGCTGGTCGGTTTTGCCGCCGGCATGGTGGGGGTTTCTGGCGGCTCGTTCTTGGTACCGTTGATGGTGCTGGCGTGCGCGGTGCCCATGCGCGTGGCCGTGGGAACTGCATCCGTACTCGTCGCCGGTACCGCCCTGATGGGCTTTGCCGGACATGCGGCGCGCGGAGATTTTCACCCCGAAGTCGCCGTCCCATTGGCATTTGTGACCATCGTTGGGGGACTCCTTGGAGGACGCTTCGCGCTGAAAACGAAGCCGAAGAATCTGAAGAAGCTCTTTGCCTACACCAACTGGTTGGCTGCAGTTATCATGGTGTACAATGCGTTTCACAGTACCAATTTGAAATAACTCAGGTCGGTCCTTCCTGCCACGCGTCCTCTCCAGTGTACCGGGTACCTTCTTCGAGCGTGGTCGAATTCGTGGTTTTTTCGCTATGTCCCGAGAAGAGACATCATGAATGTGAAAGCGCAGATGAAATCCCAATCGAGATGATTGGCAGGTAGCGTTGAACCGGTGCTTCATCGAAGATCCGCGGTTGTAGCATTCGGATTCGTGCTTCTACATCCGTTCGAAGATGGCAACGGTCGAATCCACCGGTTCCTGGTCTACAATATCCTCGCTCGTCGTGGCTTTATTCCCGAAGGAATCATGTTCCCCGTGTCAGCGGCCATGCTGAAAAGCCTTGCCGACTATGATGCTTCCCTGGAAGCCTTCTCTCGCCCTCTTATGTCGTTGGTGGAATACACGCTCGACGAAAACGACCGCATGACCGTTCACAACGAGACTGCTCTTTGGTACAGGTATATCGACATGACGCCTCAAGCAGAGGCTCTCTTCAACTTCTTATCCGACGAGGAAGTCGCCCAAATGGAGCAGGTGGTCCAGAACTTCTATGAGACTGATACGCCGGAGGTTTGAAAAAAATTGCTTCAGCCAGGAAAACGGGAGCAGACCATCATCGAACTGGACCAGGTACAGCTGACCACCCCGCTCGAACCACGAGCCCGCAACTGCTTCTGGGCGGCGGCCGCCGTCCACCTGACCCCACGCTGGTCCGAGTCGTTCCCGTGGCGGCAACTCGGCGTGTGGTTCGGTGACAAGGTGCTGCCCTGCTTCGGGCTCTGGAATGGCATCGAGCCGCGGCGGCGGGAGCGGCTCGGCCGCGAGGATGCGCTCAAGATACCGCCAATCGCGGCCCGGAGCGCCGGCCCCGGGCCCGAGGTGGTGCTCTCCCTGGACGGGAGCGGCGAGCAGGGTCCCGACGAGGAACTCGTCCTCGGCAGAGGTGATGCCTACCTCCGCAACTTTGTCTGTGACGCCCCCTTTGCCCTCTGGCTGGGGACCCCCCGTGCACCACGACCACTGCTGATCGCCTGGTTCGGCGACCCGGCGCCCTGACCGCCGGCCGGGCCAGCGCCAGTGTTTGGAGATAGAGCGTCGCCGCATCCTCGGGGAGATCCAGCGTAGCCTGGACGGCAGACACCACTTGAGGCGCCGACACCCGAGGATCGGCGTCATAGCGCAGAACCTCCTGTTGGGGCTGTTGCCCTTTCTCAACGAGCCGCCGCAGAAGGGCTCGGAAGCCCTCGACCGTCAGTGAAAGGACGGCGAAGGCATCTCCGTTGGAATGATCGGCGACGCAACGGTCGAAGGCCTCTGCGATTTTTGACAAATCGGGCGGGCGCCTTGTTCAGGTCGGCGAAGACCTCCTCCAGCGCCTCCATCTACGAGTCGTCCGCCAGCTCTTTCAGGGGGGTCAGGAAATCCACCGCTAGTCTCCTTGCCCACTATCTACGATCGAGATAGACAATCTAGCAAGGGCGACTGCGCCGATCGGAACTCCCGTCCCGTGCGAGAGCACGTTCGATCTCGTCGAGCCTCTTGCCGATCTTTTTCAGCTGGTCCCGGATCACGACCACCAACCCCGCGGTAACGCTGACCACGGGGATAATGACCGCAACCATTCCCATAATCGCACCGTCCATGGGAGACATCCTCCTTTCCGCCTTCATGATCGACTCTAGGGGAACGCACCCACAATAACATCGTGGCTCGCCGGCAGGCAATACCAGGAGAGCGGGATGCCGCTCCTACGTCAGGTCCATCCCGGCATTGACCTCCGCACCCGGCCGGCGGCCACACCTGGCCAGGCGGCTCGGACGCCCTGCCGGAGAGCATGGTCGGGATGGTGAGCTTCGAGATCTCCGCCAACGTCGAGATGCTGCGCTTCTTCGCCGCCCATCCCCTGCCGTGAGAACGCCTCGCCGCAACGGGTACCTGTCACCCTCCCAGTGCCGGTCGCAGGATCACAAACCCCTCGTGCTCGACGGCGGGCGAGCGGTTGGCGGAAAGCAGTGTTGTCCACTCGCCGCCTCCCTGCCAGGGCCAGCACTGCGCCGCCCCTCCCCGCACCACCTGGCCTTCGCTGGCAAGCGGGCGCGCAGGCCCAGCGCGTCCGCCAGCGCTTCGAGCGCAGCGGCGCGCTCTCGAGGCGTGAGTGTAGCCCATTGTGTGGCCTGCAGGGGGCTCCAAAGTTCTTTCGTCATGGTATCACCTCCGTGTCGAGTCTTGTCCGAGCGGGCCCGCGAATCTGGCAATCAGGCGCGGTCGCCGGGAACGGGGCTCGCCGAGCCACAGAAAGAACGGTGCGTCGCACACGAAATAGCGCCGGTACGTCTCGCCGCGACCGAGGGCGAGCTCGGTGGGTCGTTCATAGTCGCCGCCGCTCGGGCCGAGGCGTATCACGACCAAAGGATTCCGCCCCGGGCCGCTCGCCTCGAGCAGCGGCACCTTGAGAACGTCAGTGGGACCGAGGAGGTGGCGGCCGCGCAGGCGCCACCAGAAGCCTCCGCGCCGGCGCATAATGGATGCGATCGACTCGCTCGCCTTGCCGAGGGTGGCCACGCCGTCGAGCCGGGCCACGGCCAGGCGCAGCGGAGGATCGAGCCCCTGGCGGGGTAGCTCCACCACGAAGTCGCCCGGTCCGCGGTGGCGCCAGGCGCGCAGCAACCCGGCCACTCGAGAACGGGCGCCACGGGTGTCTTTCCAGATACCGAAACACGGCAACGTCTCGCCGGCGAACACAACGCCGAGCTTCCTCACGGGAAACAGCTCCTGCCAGCCGGGAGCGAGCTCGGTGCGGGCGCTCGCCCAGGCGCAGCACACACGAGGTTCGAGCGGCACCTCAAGCGGTTGCATCTCGAGCCGGATCATCAGTGGCGTACTGCCTGGGGGTGAGACGGTGGAACGGATGCCGTGAGGGAAAAACCACTCGCATCAGAAAGAACGCTTGCATGTGGCAACAGTGTAGTAGTCGTGACCGGGAAAGAGAAGAAAAAAAACACCAGCTGCTGCGACCAATGGTTGGGTTCGGCGATAGCTGACTTTTTCCCGTGCCTGTTCCCTTGGTTGGGGGAGCGCGGGATGCCGCTCCTACGTCAGGTCCATCCGAAACCGCCCACCATGCTTCTTCAGCAATCGAACGATTTCCCGGTTTCCCGTAAACATGGCGTTGTCCAGCGGCGTGTAAGCGCCATCGACCGCGTTGACATCGGCACCCTGCGCGACCAGGTAGTCGATCAGCTCCGGCGGTGAGCCGTAGCCCGCCAGGTGCAGGGGCGTGGTGTCGTCCATCCTGGCGTTGACTTCCGCGCCCTGCTCCACCAGGTAGCGAACGACGTCCAGGTTGCAGGACTCCATCGCGCTGTGAAGCACCGTCGAGCCATCGGGACCGGCGGCCCGTACGTCCGCCCCGGCGGAGACCAGCAACTCGACGATGGGCAGGTCGCCGCGAATGGCTGCATAGTCGAGGGCCCGGTTGTCGGTTTCGTCACGCCGGTCCACATCGGCACCCTCGGCTATCAACTTCCGGACCAGGTCGAGGTCGCCGTTCCACGCCGCCCGGGAGAGAGGAGGGAGCGGCTCGTCGTCGCCGGACTGCAGCCGCGAGTTCTCCTGCACCCTGGCGATGTCGATCTCGGTGGTGATCCACGTGGCCAGATCGAAGGTTAGCAAGGGGGTGGGACCGAACCGCTCTTGCAGCTTCTCGGCGGCCGAGGCGAAGACCGCCTCGCTGTCCGGCTCCGTCATCCTCCCGTTGCACCCGGGCGGATAGCCGGGTGGCCCCACCTCCCGGCGGACCTTGAGGTCGGCGGCGTCGAGCGCCCGCAGGAAGCGGGCGTCATCCGTTCGCACGGCGGCCCCGGGATCGAGGCCGAGCTCCTTCAGCAGGGCGCCGAACCACAGGGCACGTTGCGAGCGGTAGTCCACGATCTCCCAGCGGCTGCCGCTACGCCGGCAGTAGATGCCGTTGCCGAATCCATACACCAGGGCGCCGTTGGCCGCGTGCCAGCGGATCTCTTCGCGATCCTCGTCGTCCAGGGCAGGGTGGTCCAGCAGCTGGTCCACGGTGAAGCCGCCGGGAAAGTCACGGGGTATCAGCTCGGCCAGCTTGCTGCATAGACTTCCTCTTTTTATGCTTTGGCATTCCGTCATCACCCAGGTCATCGAGCACCTCGTCCTCGTACCGTCGAGCAATCATCGATATCTTCCTGAAGCCATCCTACCAGGCCCCCCCGACAATGCCGGCGATCCGGGAGGGTAACGGAAGACAGCGGGGACAGGCCCGCTGCAACCGGGGCAAAGCCTGGGGCTCTCTTTCTACACCGTCAACAACTATCTCGATGGCCACGGATTTCGCTGCCGCGTGTTGGGGAGAGCGCGGCCGCCGCCGCGGCTCAGCGGGGGCGGATGAAGGTGCCGCCCGCGGAGTTCGAACCTGCCGTCGGTGGTCATTCGCGTCTCAAGATGCGTGCTCGGCCAGAGCGGCCGCTCGAATCCTGCTGCGGATCTCGACGAGGATGTCAGCGAGTGAGCGGCCGGATGCGGCGCTCTCTTTCTCGAGCGCGTCGATAAACCTCGTGTGCATCTCGAGACTCTCGCACTTCAGGGCCAACGTGTTACCGCAGTTGCAGTTCGCCAGCGACAGCAGACCCAGCGGATCGTCGTCGGGGTCCATGTCGGGTATCAGGCCTATGGGTCTCGTTGCCCGAACGTAGTCGAGAAAGTCGGCGAAGCCACGGCCGCAGCTCTTGCACGTCGTCGGAAACTGCGATTCGCACTCCTGCAGGATGAAAGGAATGAACCCCTCCAGCTTATTGCTCAACATGTCGTCCTCCATGTTCGTCGTTCTCTTCTTCCCGCCCGCCACAAGCGGAAAATATACCGAGGTTATCTCTCCAGCCGCGCCTGCTGTACCAGCCAGTCGCCGTCGATCTTCACCAGGTCCAGGTCCAGCCGGTACAGCCGCGCGAAGTCGGCCGCCCGCTCCACCCACCTGTCCAGATCATCGCCCAGCCCCTCGAGATCGGGGCGCTCCTGGCCCCGGCGCAGCATGAGGAACACCACCCGCGCGGTGGCCCGCTCGCCGGCGCTGGATTGGCCGGTCTGCACCGGCGCCGCCGGCAACCCGGCACCGCAGTTGCTGCAGAACCTGAACGAACCCTGGTTTTCCACACCGCAACTGGGACACTTCAAGTGCCGTCTCTCTCCCCTGATTGTTACCTCTCTACCTCACCGGCTGCAGTTTGGCAACACCGGGACTTTCTCGGATGCAGCGCGAATCTGCCGATCAGCAAGCCGATCGCTGCCGCCGCCACCGAGGCGGCCAGGATCGACAGCTTCGCCACCGCGTGCCGGCTGGAGTCGCTGAAGGCCAGGGCTCCGATGAACAGCGACATGGTGAAACCGATGCCGGATACACAACCGACCACCAGTATCCCTCTCCAGCGGACACTCGTCGGCAGCGATGTCAGTCCAGCCCGGACGGCCAGCCAGGTGAACGACACGATACCGAGAGGTTTTCCGAGCAGCAATCCCAGCGATATTCCCCACACCAGCCTGCCGTCACCCGAGAAAGCACCTTCGCCCGTGGAGATATTTACACCTGCATTGGCCAAGGCGAACAACGGCATGATCACGAAGGCGACCCAGGGATGAAGGGCCGCCTGGATGCGGGCGGCCGGTGCGACAGCCTCCCGGCAGGCCCGTGCGACGCCGGTGATCAGAAGGGATTGCTCGACGTCGGTGCCGTTGCCTCGTTGTAACTCGGCGGAGGCACGCCGAATCTCGGCCGCAAACCCCTCTCGGCCGTACCAGGCTCGAGCAGGTGTGAGCAGGCCGAGCAGCACGCCGGCCAAGGTCGGGTGTATGCCCGCCTGTAACAGCCCTGCCCACACCACCGCCCCCGGTACGAAGAACGCCAGGGCGTTACGTATCCCGCTCCATTGCATCACCACTGTCATCGCAAGTCCCACGCCTGCCACGGCCAGCCCGATCCAGGACAGGGCTCCGGAGTAGAATAGGGCGATGACGAGAATCGCTCCGACGTCGTCGATTATGGCCAGGGCGAGCAGCAACATTCGCAGCGAATGCGGTACGCGGCTTCCGAGCAAGGTGAGGACGCCCACGGCGAAGGCGATGTCCGTGGCCATGGGCACCCCCCACCCCCCCGCGGCGGTGGTGCCGTGGTTGAACATCAGGTAAATGATCGCAGGAACCGCCATGCCTCCGAGAGCGGCAGCCAGGGGCAAGGCCGCCCGGCGCAGCGAAGAGAGCTCACCCTCGAGGATCTCCCTCCTGATCTCCAACCCCACTACGAAGAAAAAAACGACCATGAGTACTTCGTTGATGAGGAAATGCAGCGAAAATCTCAGGGTGTGTTGACTGAATCCGACGAACAACTCGAGGTGCAGCAAGTGGTGGTACGCCGACGCCCAAGGGGAGTTGGCCCAGAAGACGGCTGTCGCCGCGGCGGCCAGAAGAAGTATACCACTGGACGCTTCGATACGAAGAAATCTCTCCACCGGCCGGAAGAACCTTCTGGCCAGCCGGTGGATTCTCGGGGAGACTCCTGGTGGCAGTTGGCTCGACATCCGGAGCTCCTTGTGTCAGTTGGGCAGGCTGACCATGTCCAGCGCGATCCGGCGGTGCCCGCCAGTCTCCTGAGCCGCGGTCGATCAGCCCCTGCCGTCGTAGATTCGGTAGCTGCCCGCGCTATGCCAGGCCAGTCGGACGAACAGCAGGTCATAGTGGCCGAAGTCGGCCGGCCACCACTCTTCGGTGTTCGTCATGATCTGCTGCAGGTCTTTTTTCACCGCGGCGAGATCCAGGTGCCTGCACTCGGCGGCATAGTCGAAGTCGGGGCCATAAGGGTTGGAACTCGAGCAGTGCTGTCGCAGGAGCCTCAGGTTAAACCTGTTCGGCCACCAGTCGGTGATCCACTGCTTCCTGGCTCTCTTCTTCTCGTATTTCACATCGGCCCCCTTTCTTTCTTGCCTTGCGGTCGCGAAAGCAGTTGCCGGGTGAAGCTCGGCGGGGCGAATCGTTGAACCCCGGCGGTGTTCCGCGAGGCCTCCCCCGTAAGGATAATGAACGTTACGTCAGAAGACCATCACTTACAAGACTCTCGTGGGAGACAGCGGGGACAGGCCCGCAGGAAAGGCCCAAGACCCCGGCGGCCACCAGCACCGCGGCCACCAGCACCGCGGCCATCACCAAGAGGTTGCGCGCATAGGCGCGGGACACCTCCCGGCGCACGTCATCTTGCTTGCTCATGATCTGCCTCCTTCTGTTGCGACCGCGAGCGCCGCCTCGGCGTGAAGACAGTCGTCGAATACCAGCACCTGCAGGCGAACACCTTGCTCGGTCACGGGGATCTCCTCTCGACCGCTCCGGCCCGCTCCCCGGCCGGAGCTGCCGCGGCGGCGGCCGGGAAGTACCTCCGGCCCAGCCACAGGGCCACGTTGACCAGGCCGATCAGCACCGGCACCTCCACCAGGGGACCGATCACCGCGGCGAAGGCCGCCCCGTGCTGGATGCCGAAGGTGGCCACGGCCACGGCGATGGCCAGCTCGAAGTTGTTGGAAGCGGCGGTGAACGACAGGGTGACCGTCTGCCCCCGGGTGGCGCCCACCAGCCGGGACATGAAGAAGGAGATGAAGAACATCAGCACGAAGTACACCAGCAGGGGCAGGGCGATGCGCACCACGTCGAGGGGAAGCTGGACGATGGTGCCGCCCTTGAGCGAGAACATCACCACGATGGTGAACAGCAGCGCCACCAGGGTGATGGGGCTTATCCTGGGGATGAATTTCGTGTGGTACCAGTCGATGCCCCTGAGCCTCACCAGCGAGACGCGGGTGAGCAGGCCGGCGATGAAGGGGATGCCCAGGTAGATGAAGACGCTGCCGGCGATCTCGCCGATGGTGATGTCGACCACCGCACCCTCCAGACCCAGCCAGGTGGGCAGGACGGTTATGAACAGGTAGGCGTACAGCGAGTAGAACAGCACCTGGAAGATGGAGTTGAAGGCCACCAGCCCGGCGCAGTACTCGGTGTCGCCCCCGGCCAGGTCGTTCCAAACGATGACCATGGCGATGCAGCGCGCCAGGCCGATCAGGATCAGCCCCACCATGTACTCGGGCCGGTCGTGCAGGAAGACCACTGCCAGCCCGAACATCAGCACCGGGCCCACCAGCCAGTTCTGCACCAGCGAGAGCCCCAGCACCCGGAAGTTGCGGAAGACCGAACCCAGCCGTTCGTACCTGACCCTGGCGAGCGGCGGGTACATCATCAGCACCAGCCCGACGGCGATGGGGATCGACGTCGTGCCCACGCTCAACTCCTCCAGCAGGGAGACGGCGCCGGGAAGGAGATACCCGGCCCCGATGCCGATGCCCATGGCCAGGAATATCCAGACGGTGAGGAAGCGGTCCAGGACCGCGAGCCTCCCGGCGACGCCGCCGCCCGGGCCGGTCATCGCCCGCCCCCGCGCCCGGCCGCCCCGGTGGCGGCCGACACCCGGCAGCCGCTGCCGGGGCGCTCCTTGCTCTCTCGCCAGGCGGCCAACCGCTCGAACAGCCCGGCGGGCATCCTGCCGGCAAGCACCGCGGGCAGCACTTCCAGTACCCGGGCCTGGGCCGGCCCCGGCTCGGCGCTGATGCGGAAGTACACCCAGACGGCCTCGCGCCGGTCGTCGAGCAGCCCGGCGTCGACCAGGTGGCGCAGGTGTCGCGACGCCTTGGACTGGGTTATCTGCAGCACCGCGACGAAGTCGCAGACGCACAGCTCGCCGGCCTCGAGCAGCAGCCCCAGCATCTGCAGCCGGGTCTGGTCCGCAAGGGCCTTGAACACTCTTGTCAGGGTGCGCATGGTGGCTTCGTCCTCCTTTCGGTGTTTGCATATACCCGGTTACGCGGTTAATTGCAACTGTCCTGCCCCGGGTGCCTGTTTCAGGGCGGGCACGGGGGCCCGCCCCTACGAACGCCGACGTGTCGTGCGACGATGCCGTAGGGGCAACCCCCCGTGGTTGCCCGAAACCGTGGTTGCCCCCAACCGTGGTTGCCCGTGGTTACCTTTCCAGCCGCGCCTGCTGCACCAGCCAGTCGCCGTCGATCTTCACCAGGTCCAGGTCCAGCCGGTACAGCCGCGCGAAGTCGGCCGCCCGCTCCACCCACCTGTCCAGGTCGTCGCCCAGCCCCTCGAGGTCGGGGCGCTCCTGGCCCCGGCGCAGCATGAGAAACACCACCCGCGCCGTGGCCCGCTCGCCGGAGGGGTCCAGCTCCACCCGCGGGCGGGGATGGAGGATCTCGATGCTGCGGTAGCGCCGGAAGATGAGAAAAAGCAGCCGCCTGGTCTCGCGGCCGTCGTGGTTGCCCGGCCGGGCCAGGAAATCCGAGCTGGCAAGGTCCATCAGCCCGCCGATGTCATGCTTCTCGGCCAGCTCCACCGCCCGGTCGACGAGCCTGGTGATCAGCTCCTCGTCCGGGGTCTGCTCCCCGCAGCGATCGCAGGAGAGGCAGGCCAGCAGGGCCGGCAGGACCAGGACCTGGATGATTCGCCCGGACATGGGTGCCACGGTACCACCTTGCGCCTGCGGAGAGAAGGGGGAAGGGGAGAGGCCAGCGCCGCACCCGCACCGGCGGCCGGGAAAATCTCTTGAGAAGAATGGCCGCACATCGTATTGCACTGTCACGACGGATCACCACGCGGGCGGCGGCAGCGCCGGCCGGGAAGGAGATGGAGATGTTCACGAGCGGTGTCTACGGTGTTCTCGGCGTCATCTGCGGGGGGCTCTCCCTGTTCTTCTGCGCGGTGTCGCCGAACAACGTCTCGCCCGAGCTCGCCGGCGCCATCTCGCTGGCCGTGCTGGCGTCGGGCTTCTTCGTGGGCGCGGCCGTCATGAAGGGACGGTCGGGGAGCTGACCGGCTACGCGGCCGCGGCCGGGGACAGGCCGGGTGTCGCGCCCGGTTGAAACCTCGGCGGTGCTGTCGGATAGTGGAACCCGGACACACGGGGACTGCAGGGAACGACCGGAGGCCGGCATGCCCGAGGTGGAGACGATGCAGTGGCTGGTGTACACGTTGCTGGGAGCCGGCGTGCTGGCGGCCGCCGTCCGGCCGGCGCGCCTGGCCTTCCTGCTGGATCTGAACGCGGAGGCGTTCATCTCCCAGGTGAAGAAGCTGGTGCGGGCCGACAACATCGACCGGGCCACGAGGCTGGCCCGGTTCATTCCCCACGCCCCGGCGGGACGAGCGGCGCTGTCGTTCCTGGAGGCCTACCGGAACGGCGTGCGCGACGTGGAGATGCTCGGCCAGATCATGGACGCCGACCTGGGCGATCTCGACTCCGAGCTGCGGCGGCCCCGCTGGTCGGTTCCCGTGGCCGTGGCCTGCTGCGCGGCCGGCCTGGCCCTGGGGATCTCCGGCGGCCGGTCGCTGGCCGGCGCCCCGCTCGTCCTGGCCGGGGCGGCGGCGGTGCTGGTGGCGGCGGGTTTCTTCAAGTCCTCCGACGTCAGGAGGAAGACCGCCCTGGTGAGAAGGGAGCTGCTCGGGCTGGTGGGGCAGGACGTGAGCGCCGGCTCCCGCGGGTAGGAGCCGGCCGGCCCGCCGCGTCCCGGAAGCATCGATCGGCCCGGGGTCGAGACCCGGCCCGGTCACGCGAAGGAGAGCTGCCATGGCCGCAGGGAAGGAATTGAGGTTGCGACCCATCGGGGTCATCCGCTCCTCTCATGAGACCGCCCCGGGAACGCCCAGCGGATAGCGGGGACAGGCCCGCGGGGGGAAAACCTGGTTCCGTGCCTGTCCCCATGGTTTCCCTCGGAGCCGATTTACCGTGACCTTCCCCGTCAATGTCTTTCCGACTTCGGAAATGGGCGATGGCGGGGACAGGCCCACGGGAAAATCCTTGTAGTTCAAGGAGATGTCAGAGAAGAGAAGCCCGTCTTTCCGGGGTTCGCCTTCAATATCAAGTGGTTGCCCGGGGTTCATCCCTGTCGGGTGCAATAACCGACTGATCCGTAAAAACTTTTTCCCGTGCCTGTCCCCGTGGTTGTGTCGCCGCGTTGAAGAGCGGACGCGGCCGGTGTACTGTCGGGGGTCCGGGCCGGCGACGGACGGTCCCGCGCGCCGGGCTCTCTGACGGGTGCCGGCCACGCCGCTTGCGGAGAGGAGTTGATGACATGAAGTGGCTTTGCGCTGGTCTCCTGGCCCTGCACGGCCTCATCCACTTTCTCGGCCTGGCCAAGGCGCTGGCGCCGGGCCGGCTGCCCCAGTTCACCCAGGCCGTCTCCCGGCCGCAGGGGCTGCTCTGGATGGCGGCCGGGCTGCTGCTGCTGGCCGCGGCCGGGCTGCTGGCCGCCGGGCAACGTGCCTGGTGGCTGCCGGGGTTGGCCGGGGTGGTGCTCTCCCAGGGATTGATATTCTCCACCTGGCGGGATGCCCGCTTCGGCACCGTCGCCAACCTGCTGCTGCTGCCGATCCTGCTTTACGGTTTGGCCTCCCTGGGGCCGTGGGGTTTCCGGGCCGAGTATCTGCGGCAGGTGCGCGGGCGGCTGGCGCGGCCGGCGATCGCGACACCGGTCGCCGCCGGCGAACTGTCCGCGCTGCCCCGGCCGCTGCGCTGCTACCTGGAGCAGGCTGGCGTGGTAGGCCGGGAGCGGGTGCACCACTTCCGGGCCCGCTGGCGGGGACGCATCCGGGGCGGGCCGGACCAGCCCTGGATGGAGTTCACCGCGGAGCAGTACAACTTCGTCGCCGAGCCGGCGCGCTTCTTCTTCATGCGGGCGCGCCGCGGCGGCCTGCCGGTTGAGGTCCTGCACGCCTTCTCGGGCGGGGCCGCCATCATGCGAGTGAGGTTGCTGGCCTCGATCCCCCTGGTCGACGCCTCCGGCCCGGAGCTGACCCGCGCCGAGACGGTGACCCTGTTCAACGACCTGTGTCTGCTGGCGCCGGCGGCGCTGCTCGACCCCGGCATCAACTGGGAGGAACTGGACGAACGCTCGGTCCGGGGCCGCTACACGGTTGGCGCCAACACCATCAGCGCGGTGCTCCACTTCAACGAGCGCTGCGAATTGGTGGACTTCGTCTCCGATGACCGCCTGGCCGCGTCGGCCGACGGCCGGCGGTTCACGCCCAAGCGCTGGTCCACCCCGGTCGAAGCCTATCGCCGGTTCGGTCCCTGGCGCTTGTTCTCCCGGGGACGGGGCCTGTGGCATGACCGGCAGGGCGAGTATGCTTATTTCGAGGCCGAGCTGCTCGATCTCCAGGTCAACGGCCCGGCACCCTGAAGCGGCCGCGCCGCCCGCCGCCTGCGTAATCAGTTGAAAGTGGCGCTGAACAGCAGTTGCAAGCCACCCTGGCGCAGGATGAAGTCGTCGCCCTCGCTGTAGGCGAAGTGGCCGGTCAGTGACATTCCCACCCCCCAGTTGGCCGACACCCACCACTCCTTTCCGCAGCCGACGGACACGGCCACCCCGCTGCCCAGGTGCTGGTTGACGTCATGGGAGTAGAAGTAGTAGTCGTCGTACCCTCCCTGGGCCTGGGTGGTGGCGAAACCCAGTGAGCCGGTCAGGTAGATGTTGGCGGGCATAAAGTAATAGGTGACCCCGACCCCCACCACGCCCAGTGACACCTGCTGCAGGCTGTCGTAGCGCGAATCTCCCATCTGTACCGTGCCCCACAGGTCTCCGTGAATGATGAATCCGCCCCCGACGCTGCCTCCCAGGGAGATGGAGCCGCCGCCGAGCATGCTCTTTTCCCCGGGCGCCGTCAGCAGCAATCCGCTGCCTTCGAGCAGGACGTGGCCGCTGCTGGTATAACCGCCGAAGCCCGGGCCCAGGGCCAGGCGCAGGAAAAACCCGTCGTGGGTAAAGGCCCCGGGTGGGGGGCCGGGGGGAGGCGGGGGCTGCCAAGCGCGCCGGTAAGCCGGCCGTCGCCGGCGGGCGCGATGGCGGCGGCGCATTTTCGTGCGGGCGCGTCGCAGCTCGGCCTCGGCCCGGGCCCGTTCGGCTTCGGCCCGGGCCCGTTCGGCCTCGGCCTGGGCGCGGGCGGCCTCGGCCTGGGCCCGCTCGGCTTCCAGGCGGGCCCGCTCGGCCTCCAGGCGCAGCTTTTTCAGCTGCGCTTCATCGATCTCCTCTTTACCCGTTGCCGCGGGCTGGTCGGCCGTCTGGGCCGGGGTCGTGCCGGCCAGCAGCAATCCCGCCGCCGCAACGGCGATCTTCAAGCCAATAACTCTCATTACCACCCTCCCGGTTCATCCCCCAATCTAGCATCACTTGCCGCCGCTGGCCAGCCGGCCGGGGATGCCTGCCACAGCACCGGCGCCCGGGGGCGGTGCTGGGAGTGCCGCCGGGCGGCCAGGGCCGGGTCCCGGGTGGCGTAGCAGTAGCGACAACCGTGCCGGCAGGTGTCGGTCATGCCGATGTCGCGGCTGACGGCACAGCGGCAGGTAGGACGCTGGCCGGGATCCTTGCGGGCGGACACCTGCCGGCCCAGACGGCCGAGCAGCTCGGCGTCGATGCAGGCACCGGCCGGTATGCCGGCACGGGAAAGATCGTCGGCACAGGAGAACATCTCCAGGTCGCGACCGGCGGCCAGGACGCGCATCTCCTCGAGTAGCTCCCAGGTCAGCGGGTTGTCCCGGGGCCGGCGTTCCACGCCGATGCCCTGGCCGGCGAGCTGTCCCAGGCGCCTTTCCGTCTTGCGGTAGAAATCGACGATGCTCACCACCACCCGGCGGCTGTGCCCGGCCAGGGCATCGACCAGGCGCCGGAAGGCCTGGCGGTGGTAGGCGTGGGTGGTGACGCTGGTGAAGACCAGGGGGTCGTAGCGCCACACCACCCGTTCCGGTCCCAGGTGCCGGGCGAGCCGCCGGAAGGTCTCCAGGCGCTCGGCCAGCGCCGGCACGCCCGGCTCCAGCCAGCGCGGGTAGTCGTTGAGGGTGAACTGGAAGTAGCAGGGGTAGCCGGGAGCGACCAGCTCCTCGAGGTGGTCGAGCAGGGGCCGGGGGTTTTTCGACCACAGCACCAGGGCGTCGACGTCCGCCGGGCGCAGCGACACCCGGGCCACCTGGCGGGGGTTGAAGGGATTGGGTACCAGGCAGAAGCCCCGGCGCAGGCGCTCCCGCAGCCAGTCGCTGTAGAAAGCGGGAATGTCGGTACGCCGGCTGGCCGAGATGATCATGCCCCGATTCTGCCCCCGGCCGCCGCCGCTGGCAACCACCCGCGCGGAAGACGTGGTGTCGTTCCTCCCGCCGTTTCCGCCCGGGGTGTGATTGACAGCCCACCGCTGATGCCGCATCATGAAAAACACGGTCTGGCCGGGCGAACGCTTCCCCGGAAGCAAGGAGTGGTTGCATGAATATCCCCTCGAGAGCGGTCGTGATCCCGGTGGTTGCCGGCGTGCTGTTCCTGGCGGTCATCTTGTTTCCGGGTTGCCGGTCGGGCCACATAGACGGTGGTGACGCCGGGGACGCCGATGCCGGTGATGGTGTCGCTGTCGACGGGTACGGTGACGGAGACGACGGCGGGGGGGAAGGCGGTGGGGGAGAAGCCGGAGACGAAGCCGGTGACGAGGGCGGGGTGGTCGATTGTAGCACGGACAACGGTGGTTGCGATCCCCTGGTGACCTGCACCGATACACCCGGCGGACCTCAGTGCGGGGAGTGCCCGGAACCATACAGCGGCGATGGAGCGGGCGGATGCCGGTGTCGCACCACGGGCCTGTGGCCGCCCGATTTGGTGGAACCGCGTGACTTGCCCCCCCAGACGAACATCGCCCGGGGAGCGAGCTATACCCTGGACCCGGCCCCCAACTACGGCTACTGCACGGATCCCGGCGATGCCACCCAGCTGACCGATGGACAGTACACGTCGGGATACTTCTGGACACAGTCCTCTACGGTGGGCTGGAGCAGAAAGACGCCCCTGATAACCATCGACCTCGGTGCCGATCGCCCCATCAGGGGCCTGTCCTACAACACGGCGGCGGGAACGGCCGGGGTGTCCTGGCCGACGGCTATCCTGGTCTTCGTCGCCGGTCCCGACGAGGTGTTTCACCTGGCCGGAGACCTGGTGACCTGGCACCGGCGCCACCAGGTTCCCCCGGCGGAAGGCTATGCCGTTCACAAGTTCTGGACCGACGAGCTGCACACTCACGGCAGGTACCTGGCCCTGGCCGTGGTCTCGAGCCCCTACATCTTCGTGGACGAGATCGAGGTCTTCGCCGGTGAGCCGGCCTGGCTGGACGAGCCCATCAGCGGCGACGTGGTGGACGACTTCGCCAGCGCCATACGGGCGGAAGCGGTCCGCCAGGGAGCCGTGCGTCGTTACCTGTCCGACATGCACGCCATCCTGGAGAAAGCCGAAGGTTTGCCCGTCAGCCAGGAAGTGCGCGACGAGATCCTGTGCGAGTGGGACTCGGCCTGGCAGCTGATCCGGGAGTTCAGGCCCGGTGATGACTTCCGGGCGGTGCTTCCCCTCGACGCCGTCCACCGGCGGATCTTTTCGGTCCAGGCGAGGTTGTGGCGCATCCAGGGAATGCCGGAACTCGTCGTCTGGCAGTCGCCCACCTGGGATTTTCTGGACCACCTGGCCGATCCCCCGGGGCAGCCCGCGGCAGCCATCGCGGTGGACCTGATGCGCAACGAATACCGCTCCGCCCAGCTGAACATTACCAACGCGGCTCCCCGCGCCCGGCGGCTGATCCTGCGAATGGAGGGGTTGCCGGAGGAAATGCTGGCAGGAATTTCCGTCAGCGAGGTTGCCTGGACCGACACGGTTGGTGGAACCCCGGTAGCGTCGGCCCTCCCTGCCGCCCGCCGGGAGGATGACCACTGGGTCATCGAGATTCCGTCCGGAATGACGCGCCAGGTGTGGCTCACCTTCCACCTGGAAGACCTTCCGGCGGAACGTTACCAGGGAGAGATGCTCCTCGATGACGGTCGACAATCGCGCTCGATTCCGCTGCGCGTACAGCTGTATCCCTTCTCTCTTCCCTCCCGGCCGCACCTGCACCTGGGGGGCTGGGACTATACCAATCGAGTTCCCTCGCGTGGCATCACCGAGCAGAACCGGCCGGCGGTGATCGCACACCTGGTGGAGCATTTCGTGGATCGACCCTGGGCCACCAGCAGCGTCATGCCCCGCGGGGAATTCGATGCCACGGGCCGGCTGATCGGCGATCCCGACACCTCCGAGTTCGACCGGTGGCTGCAGATGTGGCCCGGCGCCGACCGCTACAGCGTCTTTCTGGCTGTGGGCGATTCTTTCGCGGGCCACGCCGCCGGCACGGCGGAGTTCGACACGGCCGTGGGACAATGGATGTCGTTCTGGGCGGATCACCTGCGGGCCAAGGGGCTGGAGCCCTCCCGGCTGGCCTTGCTGCTGGTCGACGAGCCCCACCAGGCCGACCAGGACGCGACCATCCTGGCCTGGGCCGAGGCCGTTCACGCCTCGGGGGCCGGCATACTGGTATGGGAAGATCCCACCTACCGGGACATGCAGGATGCCGATCCGGCGATGATCGCCGCCTGCGACGTCCTCTGTCCCAACCGGCAGATGTTCCTCGCCGGCGGCCCCGCCTACGCGCAGTACTTCGCCGACCGCCTGGCCGCGGGAACGACCCTCGAGTTCTACTCCTGCTCCGGTCCCTTGCGCCTGCTCGATCCGTACTATTACCTGCGCTTGCAAGCGTGGACCGCATGGCAACACGGTGCCACCGCCATGTACTTCTGGGCCTTCAGCGACAACGGCGGCGTGTCTTCCTGGAACGAGTATGCCCTGATGAGTGCCCGGGCCTTCTCGCCTGCCTTCCTGGACGAGACGTCGATCACCGACGCCAAGCACATGGAGGCCATCCGCGAGGGGGTGGAGGACTACGAGTACCTCTACCTGTTGCAACAGGCCGTCCTGCAGGCACCGGGCAACGGCATCGACCCGGCCGTGATTCAACAGGCCCGGGACCTCCTGGAGAACCTGCCGGACCGAGTCCTGCCGCCGCCGGACACTTCCATCTACTGGCAGGATGCACTCGACCGAACCGTCGCCGACGAGGCGCGGGTGGAGATCTTGCAGATGTTGCAGCAGCTCACACCCTAGCGGGCGGCGGCGCACCCCAGGGAGGTGTAGAAGATGCCCCGTAACGGCCCGGCTTTTTCCCTCCTCGTGCTGGCAGCCGGTTGGTTGCTGGCTTCCCCCGCCGCCCGTGCCGACGAGCCCCGGGCCGTGGCCACCTTTCACAGCATCGGCCTGTACTGGTCGCCGGAGGGCGGGGGGGGCGATCGCCCCGTGCATATTCGTTACCGGGAGACCGGCACCGACCTGTGGTTTACCGGGCTGGACATGCGTTACAACCCCATCGACGGCACTGACCAGGACCTGGCCGATTACCGCGGCAGCCTGGTTCACCTGCGTCCCGGGGCCGAATACCGGATCGAACTGTCGCTGGAAGGCGGTACCGAGATAGCGACGCTGAATGCCTCGACATGGCCGGAGGACTTTCCCGTGGCCCGGACGATCCCGGTATCGTCGTCAACCAGCACCTTGGCCGTGACCGAATCGGGTACCCCGGATGGCTACCTGCTCTACGACGGCGCCGGCGCCGTCATCGATGTGGCCGGCGGGGAGGATTACGACGTCACCGTGGATGCCTCCCACGTGATCATCCGCGGCCTGATCCTGCGCGGGGCCCGGCGCGACGGCATCCGCATCTTCGGCGGGCACGACATCGTCATCGAGGACTGCGACATCTCCGGCTGGGGCCGGCTCGACTTCGACGGTGACTTCGGCCAGAACATGGACGCGGCGGTCTTCTGCAGCGAGGAGACGGTCGTCCGGGTGGTGGTGCAGCGCTGCCTCATCCACCATCCCCGCCACGATTCCAACAGCTGGGCCGAGTACAACTGTCACTCGGAAGGGAGCTGCACCAACCACCCGGCCGGCCCGCAGGCCATCGTCTTCTACAACAGTGCCGGCAACCACGTGTTCCGCTACAACCGGGTCTGGTCCGACGCCGATCACTACTACAACGACATCTTCGGCGGCGGCTCCAATGGCAGCTTCGTGGGCTTTCCCGGTCCCGACTCGGACATCTACGGCAACGACCTGGCCAACTGCTGGGACGACGGCATCGAGACCGAGGGCGGCTGTCGCAACGTGCGGGTGTGGGCCAACCACGTCGACAATACCTACCTGGCCTACGCCAACGCCCCGGTATCCATCGGTCCCTGGTACTTCTGGCGCAACGTCTCCGGCCGCTGCTACAGCCCGGACGACAGCCAGTACGGCAGCTACGGTCCTTTCATCAAGATGGGTTACGCCGGAAGCGTGGACTGGATGACCGGCCACATGTACGTGTTCCACAACACCGTCTGGAACATCGACGACGCGGGTTGCAGCGGCATCGGCGGCTCCGGCCGCTACATCAAGCACTGCGTCACGCGCAACAACGTGCTCCACGTGCGCTCCACGGCCCCGCGCTCCATCGCCGTCCGCAGCGAGAACGTGGACAACGACTTTGACTACGATCTCTACAGCGCCGAGGTACCTGGGGGCTCGGAACCCCACGGCCTGGCGGAAGTGCCCGACTACGTGCCGGGCGCCGGCTACCGGCCCGATTCCTCGAGCGGTGATTTTCAACTCCGGGAGGGCAGCCCGGGACACGACGCCGCCGAGCCGCTGCCCGACTTCGCCGATTACTTCCTGGGTGACGCTCCCGACCTGGGCGCCCAGGAGACGGGCAGCGATCCCCTGGTATTCGGACTCGAGGCGGGCCGACCGCCGGTGATCACCGGCGGCGATCCTCCCGCGGCGGTGGTGGGCGAACACTACTCCCACGCGCTCGAGGCGACCGGAGGGCGCATGCCGCTGCGCTGGACGCTCATCGCCGGCACGTTGCCCCCGGGACTGGAGCTGGCGCCGGAGGGAACCATCTCGGGCACGGCCGAGCAGGTCGGCGTCTTCTCTTTTTCGGTCTACGCCCGCAACGCTGATTCCCTGCTGGACCGGGCCGACCTGGACATGACCGTACTGCCGGCCGGGCCGGAGGAAGACGGCGGCGCGGTTGACGATGACGGCGGCGCGGTTGACGATGACGGCGGCGTGGTGGACGGTGACGGCGACGGTGAGTTGGAGGACGGGGGCGATGAGAGCGGCGACGTGGAGGGAATGCCCGGCACCGTCTCCAAAGTCGTCGGTTGTGGCTGTGCCGGTGCGGGCGGCAGGGGAGGGCTGGCCGGCTGGCCCTCCTGGCTGTTGCCACTGGTGATGTTCAAGCGCAGGCGCTCCAGCAGCTGCTCCGGATAACAGGCGGGCAGGCCGCTGCAGCGGCCGACCGGGATGATCGTGCCTGGATTTGATCTGCCCGCCGCCCCCGGCGATGGCAGAGGCTGCTTGTATCCGCCGGTCAGCTGTGCAGATAATGCCGCTCATCGAAATCAAGACGGGCGCGCCGGCCCAGGAGGTGGAACATGAGTATCGATTCCCAGTACCTGCCCTTGCAGAATCTCTACCAGCACGAGCAGCAGCGTCCCGACGCCATCTACATGGTGCAACCACTCGGCGGCGACCGCCTGGAGCAGTACTCCTGGGCCCGTACCGTGGACGAGGCCCGGCGCCTGGCCGCCTACCTCAAGGCGAAGGACCTGCCGGCAGGCAGCACCATCTCCATCATCAGCAAGAACTGCGCCGAGTTCATAATCGCCGACTTCGCCATCTGGATGGCCGGACACGTGGCCTCGCCCATCTATCCCACCCTGGACGGGGAGACCATCAACTACATCCTTACCCACTCGGAGTCGCGCCTGCTGTTCGTGGGCAAGCTGGACAACTGGGAGAAAGTGGCGCCGGCGGTACCCGAGCAGTTGCCGCGGGTGGCCTTCAGCCTGGCCCCGCCCACCGACTATCCCAAGTGGGCCGACATCGTCGCCGACACCGAGCCCATCGAGGGCCGGCCCACCCGCGAGCCCGGGGAGATATCACTGCTGTTCTACACCTCGGGCAGCACCGGCCGGCCCAAGGGGGTGGAGAACACCTTCGCCAACATGGCCGTGGCCGCCAAGGGCGAGCTGGAACGCTTTCCCCTGGACGAACGGGATCGTTACCTGTCCTACCTGCCCCTGGCCCACTCCTTCGAGACCATGGTGGGGCTGAACCTGATGCTGGCCGCCGGCTGCCGCGTCTTCTTCGCCGAGGCCCTGAGCACCTTCGTCAAGGATCTCAAGCGGGCCCAGCCCACCCTGTTCATCTCCGTGCCCCGGCTGTGGCTCAAGTTCCAGCTGGGAGTCTTCGAGAAGATGCCCCCGGGCAAGCTGGCACGACTGCTGAAGATCCCCCTGCTGGGGCGGGTGGTACGTCGCAAGGTGCTCGAGGGGCTGGGGCTGGACCAGGTACGTTACGCCATCAGTGGCTCGGCGCCCATGCCGCCGCACCTCATCCAGTGGTACCGGGACCTGGGGCTGGAGCTGCTCGAGGGCTACGGCATGACCGAGAACTTCTCCTACTCGCACTGCTCGTTGCCCGGCCGCACCCGCGTCGGCTACGTGGGTCATCCCTTCCCCGGGGTGGAATGCAAGATCGGTGAGAACGACGAGATCCTGGTCAGGAGCGGGGCCACCATGAAGGGCTACCACAAGATGCCCGAGGCCACTGCCGAGGTGATCACCGAAGACGGCTTCCTGCGTACCGGCGACCAGGGCTCCATCGACGAGGACGGCCGGCTGAAGATCACCGGGCGCATCAAGGAGCTGTTCAAGACCAGCAAGGGCAAGTACGTCCACCCGGTGCCCATCGAAAACCTGCTCAACGCCGACAACCACGTGGAGTTGTCCATGGTCTCGGGGCTGGGTCAACCGCAGCCGGTGGCGGTGATCATGCTGGCCGAGGAATACCGCGCCCGGGTGGGCGACGAGAACGTCCGCCGGCAGCTCACCGAGACCCTGGCCGGGCTGCTCAAGCGGGTCAACTCCCAGCTGGCCTCCTTCGAGCGGCTGCAGTTCATCGCCGTGGCCCGGGGGGAGTGGACGGTGGACGAGGGGCTACTCACCCCCACCATGAAGATCAAACGCAAGCGGCTCGAGGAACGTTACCAACCGCGCTACGAGGAGTGGTTCAAGTCGGGCCAGCCGGTGCTCTGGGAGGAATGAGGATTGTGGGAGGGGCTATAGGGCCGAGCCCCTGCCCGGGAACGCCGACTACCCGGACGGCGATGACGCGTGGTTGCGGTTGATGCGCTTCAGCAATTTCTCGAGTCTGCTCTTCTGCTCGGGAGTCAATTCCCGCCCGGCCAGCAACCGCAGGCGCTGGGCCGCCTGCTGCGGCTGGCGGGCACGCAGCAGGTTGTCGGCCTCGAACAGCAGCAGGTCGGCATTGCCTCCCTGATTGAAATCGGCCCGCAGGCGCTCGGACAGGAAGGCCGCGCGCCGGGGCGGCAGTTCGGCCAGCAGGGGGACCAGCCCGCTGGCGAAGCGGGACGGTTCCGCGGGCAGCAGCTGGGCGGCCTCGTCGAGGAGACGGGGCTGAATTCCCTCGTCGCCGAGCTGGCGGGCCGCCCGCAGGCGCAGGCGCAGCATCTCCAGGGAAGGAGCGGCCAGTTGCTCCGCCCGCTGCAGCGACTCCAGGGCCTGCCGGGGTTGCTTGAGGTCGAGCTGGCAGGCGGCCAGGCGCAGCCACAGGTAATCGGTTTCCGCCACCTGCAGGGCCAGGCGGAAGTTCTCGGCGGCGTCCGCCGGCTTGCCCCGCTTGCGCAGCACGTTGCCGGTCACCACCAGGGCGCGGGGCTCGTCGGGATCGCGGCGGAGGATCTCCGCCGCCAGGGCCAGGGCCTGTCGCAGGCGGCCGCTGCGGTAGTAGAGATCGGCCAGTGAGGCCCGGGCGGAGACGTTCTCCGGCTCCCGCTCCACCAGCCCGCGCAGGACCAGTTCCGCCTGCCGGTACTGGCGTTCGGCCTTGAGGCGCCGGGCCCGGACCAGGGGGTTCTCGAAGAGATCCAGCTGCCGGCCCTTCATGGTGGTTTTCCTTCCAGCAGCTGCTGCAACTCCTCCGGCCAGCGCCGGGGCGGCCATTGCGTCCGTTCCGCCGGGCGCCGCCGCCACAGTAGCCGGGGCCCGGCCAGGTCGAGCACGTATAAGGCCGTTCCCGATGGCCGCCAGGTCGCCAGGACGACCCGGGGGCCCCGGGCCAGCGGGATGGATATCCGCCGGCCCAGGACGTGGAACTCGCTTACCAGCCGGCCGGAATCGAGCTCCACCAACTGCAGCAGCACGTCGTCTTCCCAGCGATCGGAAGGCAGGGCCAGCAGCAGGTGACGCTCTCCCAGCAGCAGGGAAGCCGGCCAGCCCCCGGGACGGCGCCGGTTCCAGATGCGCCGGCCGTCGGCGTCCTTGAGGGTCAGGGATATGCGATCGAGTTCCACCAGGTGGCCGTCGTCCCGGGGCGGGCTGGCGATGCCCGGGCCGTCGCTTTCCTGCCAGGGGCCGGCCCAGCGCTGCTGCCCGGAGATCTTCGCCGGCCGGGCGCTGGTGAACTGGCCGGCGCTGCCGGCTTCCTCGATGGTGAGATCAAAGTGCAGTACGTAAGCTCCCAGTCCCAGTCCCGCTGCCAGTGACGCCAGGGTCAGGCCGGCCAGTATGCGCCGCGGCCAGGGGAAGTCCGCAAACACCAGGGCCAGCAACCCCAGCAGCACGAAGCTCACCGCCAAGATGGGTTCGGCCAGCACCGCCCCGCGGTGCAGGGCGTCGGAGCGCGCCTGCAACTGCAGGTAGACGGCGCCTGAGCCCGGCGCCAGCAGCCAGCCGCCGCCGGCCGCCAGCAACAGTAACAGTGGCACCGGCAGCAGCCGGCGCCACCGACCTGTCTTGGTGCCGCTCATGACCCGCCTATCATAGGCGTGCCCGGACGAGCGGTCCACCTTTATCCATTCCCGCACCACCACCCCGGCACATCCCGCTGCAGTGGGCCGGACTGCTACTAAATGGCGTCGAATTTGGCGAACTGCATGCTGAAAGTGGCCCGCCCCTCGGTCAGCGAGCGCAGATCGGTGGAGTAGCCGAACATCTTGGTGACCGGCACCATGGCCCGCACCGCCGTGCGCATGGGGCGCTTCTCGACGCCTTCCACCTTGCCGTTGCGGGCGTTGAGATCGCCAATGACGATACCGGTGAACTCGTCCGGAGTGACCACCTCCACCGACATGATGGGCAACAATGGACGGGTGCCGGCCTGGCGGCAGAGCTTGCGGAAAGCGGTGGCCGTGGCCACGTGCAGGGACTGGGCGTTGGTCTGTCCCTCGCGGGACTCGATGTGCTTGAGGGTGATCTTGATGTCGGTCATGGGGTAGCCGGTCTCGGGCCCCGAGCCGGCCGCCTCACGCATCGCCTGTTCGATCTCCCGCAACCAGGCCGGGTCGGGGGGAGTCTGCTCGGGGGCGGTCTCGATACCGTTTGCGAAGACCACCCCGCTGCCGCGCGGGCCGGGCTCGCCGTGCAGGGTCACCCCGGCGAACAGGTGCAGCGACTCACCGCCCTCGTCGAAGCTGCGATCGAAGAGTTCGCTGGCCTCGGCGCTGCCCTTGAGGGTCTCGCGGTAAACGGCCTGGGGCTTGCCGATGTTGACGGGAATGTGGAATTCGCGTTGCAGCCGATCGCAGATCACCTCCAGGTGCAGCTCGCCCATTCCGGAGAGGATGGTCTGGCCGGTGTCGGCATCCAGGCTCACCGTGAAAGTGGGATCCTCGTCCATCATCTTCTGCAGGGTTTCGCCCAGCTTCTCCTCGTCACGGCCGGATTTCGGCTCCACGGCGATGGAGATTACCGGGGTGGTGAAGCTCATCTTCTCGAAGATCACCGGGTGGGCCCGGGTGCACAGGGTGTCGCCGGTGGTGGCCAGCTTCAGGCCCACCACACCGACGATATCGCCGGCCACGGCCTTCTGCAGGCGCTCCTTCTTGTCGGCGTGCAGCTTGAGCAGGCGGGCGATCTTCTCGTCCTTGCCCTTGCTGGAGTTGAAGACGGTGTCCGAGGAACCCACGGTGCCGGAGTAGACCCGCAGGTAGGTGTGCTTACGGCCATCCCAGAGCTGTACCTTGAAGGCCAACCCGGAGAAGGGGGCCTGGCGGGAGCGCTCGAACGACACCTGCTCGCCGCTGCGGGGATCGATCCCCTCGATGGGCGGCAGCTCGACCGGGGCCGGTAGGTAGTCGACCACGGCATCGAGCAGCGGCTGGATGCCCTTGTTGCGCAGGGCCGAGCCGCACAGTACCGGTACCAGATGGTTGTCCAGACAGGCTCGGCGCAGGGTCTGGCGCAGGCGCTCGGCGGGGATCTCCTCGCCGGCCAGGTAGGCTTCGGCGATCTCGTCGTCCTCGTCGGCCAGCGACTCCAGCAGCTTCTCGCGCCAGTGGGCGGCCGTCTCGGCCAGGTCCGCCGGTATAGCCACCGTCTCGTAGGTGGCTCCCAGGTCCTCGCCCTGCCAGACGATGGCCTGCCCGGCCAGCAGGTCGATCACCCCCACGAAATCGTTTTCCTTGCCGATGGGAATCTGCACCGGGACCGGCCGGCAGGCCAGCCGCTCCACCATCTGCTCGACACAGCCGAAGAAATCGGCACCCAGGCGATCCATCTTGTTGACGAATGCCAGCCGGGGTACGCCGTAGCGCTCGGCCTGGTGCCAGACCGTCTCCGACTGCGGTTCCACCCCACCCACGGCGCAGAACACCACCACCGCGCCATCCAGCACCCGCAGCGAGCGTTCCACCTCGACGGTGAAGTCGACGTGCCCGGGAGTGTCGATGAGGTGGACCTCGTGCTTCTTCCAGGGCAGCACCGTGGCCGCGGCGGTGATGGTGATGCCGCGCTCCTGTTCCTGGGGCATCCAGTCCATGGTGGCCTGGCCGTCGTGTACCTCGCCCATGCGGTGAATGACGCCGGTATAGTAGAGGAAGCGCTCGGTGACGGTGGTCTTGCCGGCATCGATGTGGGCGATGATACCGATGTTGCGAATACGCTGCTGCGCGCTTCCCGGCTTCTTGCTCACCGCGGCTCTCCCTGCTCTCGCCCGGCCGCCAGTCGACCCAGGCGAGGGGATGATACACGTTTGCGACAACGAGTCAATCGCCGGGGGGGCCAGCCGTTTCGGCGGCCAGGCGCTCCAGTGCTTGCCGCAGTTGCCGGTAGCCGGCCTCGTCCTCGGCGGCCAGGAATCGATAGCTCTCCTCCACGTCGATGTCGATGGCCGGGGCCGGGCTGCCGCCGATGGTCATGACCGCGGTGGTGCCCAGCAGCAGCGAAGCGATGAATTCCAGGTCTCGCTGTCGCAGCAGCAGCCGGAAGGGCCGGGCCAGGAGAGGCGAGCGCCGGTAGCTGGCACGCGCCAGCAGGCCGGCGGCCATGGCCGGAAAGAAGTTCAGCAAGGCGCGGCCGTAACGCCACCAGGGATTCACCCGGCGGCAGTGGCGCAGGGTCACCCGGGCGAGGGCCCGCCAGGAACGCACGTTGGTCTTGCCGTCCGTGTGCAGCAGGCGGCGGTGACCGTACATCTCGTCGAGCAGGGCGTAGATGCGCGGGTCGGCCAGGCCCGGGCGAACCAGGAACAGGTTGGTCATACGGACCTCGACACCGTGCAGGGGAATGGCCCCCAGCTTCCAGGCATCGAGCACTTCGGGCCGGCCGATGTAGTGGGCCAGGCGCCGGAGCTTGGCGTGCTCCACCAGTCCCATTACCAGTGCCGCCTGCGGGTGGCAGCGTTGCAGAAACGACTCCACGTCTGCGGCTCCAAGAAAGGGCAAGTCGGCGGTCACCACCAATGCCGGCACCGTTCGGGCCTGGGGATGGCTGGCCAGGTACTCGGCCACGGCCGCCGCGTCGTAGTCGGGGGTGGCCGGTGCCGGCAAGCCCCGGGCCGGCAGCAGGTGGCGGTAGAAGGCCCGGTAGCCGTTTTCCACCAGGGTGGGGCCCTCGGCGACGATCTCCACCCGCCCGCGCTGCCGTGCGGACAGAATGGCCAGGGACTCTTCCAGAAACTCGGTCGGCCCGGCCACGAATACCCGGCCCACCCCGCGGGCGACCAGCAGTTCCTGCACCACCCTGCCCACCAGGGAGCAACCTCCCAGGGGAAGAAAGGCCTTGCCCAGGCGCCGGCCCTGGTACTCCACCACCAGCGAGTCGTGGGTGCCGGCCAGCACGATGGCGTCTACGGTGCTGTGGTCAGGGCTTGACATTCCTCTCCCGCGGTTGGACAATGCTTACTGGCCCCGGTAGCCGGGGTTCTGGATAGCAGAGGGGGGCAGGGCTTGCAAGGAGTGTCGGTAAAACAACGGGGCGGTTGGAGTACGAGCGGATGTCAGTGTTCATGCAGCTATCCCTGGTGGTGATTTTCCTGCTTTATTCCGCTGCTTACCTGGTGGCCATAGCCTGGCTGGCCGACCGTGCCGCCAGCCCTGCACCGCGACGGCCGCACCTGCTGCCGGCAACCCTGGCCCTGGCGGCGCTTCCCCTGCTGGGTGGCCTTCTGGCCCTGTTGGTGTGAGTCCGCCTGCCTGCCGAATCAGAACATCAGCACGGTCAGGAAATAGTCGATGATGAGCACGCTGACCGAGCCGACCACCACCGCCTGGGTGGTGGCCAGGCCCACGCCCCGGGCGCCGCCCTGGGCATTGAACCCCTTGTAACAACTGACCAGGGCGATGAAGCCACCGAAGACGGACGACTTGATCAGGCCCGAGGTGATGTCGTGGGCGGACACGTACCAGCGGATCTTGGCCAGGAAGTTGCCTGGATCGACTCCCCAGATGTTGATGGCCACCAGGTAGGAACCCAGCACTCCTACCAGGTTGAACACCATGGTCAAGATGGGAAACATCACCACCGCCGCCAGCAGGCGCGGTACGAACAGGTACTGAACCGGGTTGACGGCCATTGCTCCCAGGGCATCGATCTGCTCGGTCACGCGCATGGTACCCAGCTCGGTGGCCATGGCTGAACCAGCCCGGCCGGTGAGCATGAGCGCGGCCAGCACCGGAGACAGCTCGCGGGTCAGCGCCAGGGTGACGGTGGCCCCCACCATGCTCTCCAGGTTGAACATGGAAAAGGCATACAGGCTTTGCAGGGTGAACACCGCCCCGGTGAAGATGCCGGTCAGGACGATGATGAAGATGGAGCCCACGCCGATGAAATCGGCCTGCTGCAGGATCAACCAGGGCCGGTAGGGAGGCAGGAAGCAGGCCAGGATGGCCTCGGCCGAGTTGAGTACGAAGTTGCCTGTGCCTTCTACCTGCGAGATAAACCAGCGCAGGGGTGAGCGACGAGTCATGGGGAGAGTTTAGCCGAAAAGATCTGCCTGGCAAACATATCTTGCTCCCCTGCCGGCCCCTGATTATTATGCCGGGGAGCCGAGGGGAGGTCCCGACTTGCTGCTGGAACCACAAACCCAGGATTTCATCGCCAGGCTGCTGGTGCCCGGTGTCTTCGGGCTGGCCGGTATCATCACCCTGGTGCAGTACGCCCTGACTCGCCGGGGCCATGCCTGGCCCTCGGTCAGCGGCGAGGTAAAGACGGTGGAAGTAAAAAGCGGCCCCTGCCCGGCGGGACGCCGCCGGGGACGACCGGGGCACTGGCCGTTGGTACGGGTCTCCTATACCGTCGACGGACGGGAGTACACCTGCGAGCGGCTGGCGGCCCGGCAGATATGCTATCGTAACGCAGCCGAGGCGGAGGTCATCTGCGCCATCTACCAGCCCGGACAACAAGTGCGTGTCTGGTACGATCCGCAGCAGCCGGCCACCAGCTACCTGGTGCCCGGCGGCGCGGTCGGGGGGCGCTTCTACCTGGTACTGGGGTTGTCGCTGGTGGTACTCGATGTAGCCCTGACCGCCTGTCTGCTGGCTATCCGCTGACGGCGGTCGCAAGGTCGAAAGGATGGCGTGATGCAAGCAAGGAATGTGCATTTCTTGTCCCGGCTGCTGTTGGTGGGCGTCTGCCTGTCCGCAGCGGGATCGGCCCTGGCCGGTCCGCCTTTGCTGTGGAGCGTTACCGGGAAAGGCGGGGCTACCTCCTACCTGTTCGGCACCATCCACGTTCCCGATGAGAGCCTGCAACGGCTCGATGCCCGGGTGGCCTCCGCCCTGGACGGATGCCAGGTGTTCGTCAGCGAGGTTCCCCTCGATCTCAACGCCCAGATGTCCATGGCCATGCGTACCATGCTGTCGGGCGGCAAGAGCCTGTCGGATGTTCTTCCCGACGGGCTCTACCGGCAGGTCAGCGAGTTGTTCCAGAGCAAGGGCATCCCGGCCATGGTGGTCGACCGCCTCAAGGTCTGGGCGGTGGCGGTGCAACTGGTGCTGGTGGATCACCTGCTGGAGATGGCCAGCAAGCCGCCGCTGGACCAGATGCTTTACAAGAAGGCGCAGGCGGCGGGCAAGCGGTTGGATGCCCTGGAGAAGATCGCCGAGCAGGTGGACATCTTCGACTCGCTGAAGACAGCCGAACAGGTACAGCTGCTGCGCTCGGCGCTGGAATATTACCGGAAGAAGAAAAAGCAGGGGAAAGATCCGGTTGCCGAGCTGGTGGCCGTCTACCGTTCCGGCGACGCCGCGGCCATACGCCGCAAGGTGATGGAGGAGTACGACCAGTCGGACCCGCTGGAAAAGCGCCTGCTCGATAAGATATTCTTCGAGCGCAACCGGCGCCTGGCCGAGAGGATCGCCGAGCGCCTGCGGCAACATGGAGACCAGGTGTGGTTTTTCGCCGTCGGGGCCGGACACCTGCCGGGAAAAGACGGCATCGTCGAGCGCCTGCGCCGGTCCGGATTCACCGTTACCCGGGTGAAGTGATCCCGCGGGACGGCCGCCGGCGGCGCCCGCCAGACCAGGAGGTGTGCAGTGTTCAAGACCAGGATAACCGAGCTGTTCGGAATCGAGTACCCCGTCATCGGCGGCACCATGATGCACTTGGCGCGGTCCGAGTACACCGCCGCGGTCAGCGAGGCCGGCGGGCTGGGAGTGCTGGCCTCGGCCAACTACAAGGAGATGGACGAGTTCCGCCGGGCCCTGCGCCGCGTCAAGGAGCTCACCGGCAAGCCTTTCGCGGTGAATCTGAATTTCTTCCCGGCGCTCAACCAGATCGACAACAACCTCTACCTGGACGTGATGATCGACGAGGGGGTTCGGATCGTTGAGACCTCCGGGCACCGGGCGCCGGAAGATGTCATCGGCCGCATCAAGGACGCCGGCATGAAGCTGGTGCACAAGTGCGTGGGGGTGCGCTACGCCCGCAAGGCCGAGAGCATCGGCGCCGATGCCGTTACCGTGGTGGGTTACGAAAACGGCGGCGCCACCGGTACCCTGGACATCACCACCCTGTGCCTGGTGCCGCGGGTGGTCGACGAGGTGAAGATTCCCGTTATCGGCGGTGGGGGTGTCTCCGACGGCCGGGCCATGGCCGCGGTGCTGGCCCTGGGCGCCGAGGGAGTGATCATGGGCACGCGCCTGCTGGCGGCCGAGGAGACGCCGCTGCACCCCGATGTCAAGCAACGCCTGCTCCAGGCCTCGGAGCTGGACACCCGCCTGGTGCTGCGCTCCATCGGCAACACCCACCGGGTCATAGACAACGAGACCTCGCGGAAGGTGGCCGAGCTGGAAGAGAAGGGCGCCGGGTTGGAGGAGTTGCTGCCGCTCATCTCGGGCATGATCACCAAGGAGAAGTTCGCCTCGGCTTCCGACGGCGGCCTGCTGGCCTGCGGCCAGGGAGTGGGACAGATCAAGCGCCTGCAACCCATGCGTCAGATCATCACGGAAGTGGTCGAGGAATGCCAGCAGGCGATCGCCCGGCTCAATACCTTGTTGCCGCCGGCCCGCTAGCGCTACCTGTCCCGGTCCCGCCTGTTTTCATCTCTGCCTAGCGTCCGCTGAACCGCGGCCGGCGTTTCTCCAGGAAGGCGCCAGTGCCCTCGGCCTTGTCGGCGGTGGCACAGCACAGTCCGAAGAGCTTGGCCTCCAGGTTCAGGCCCTCGGCCAGGGAAGACTGCAGGCCATGGTGTACCGCCTCGAGCGCGTAGCGCACCGCCAGCGCGGGCTTGCCGGCCAGCTTCTCTCCCAGGGCCCGGGCTTGCTCCATCAGCTTGTCGGCTGCCACCACCTGGTTGACCAGTCCCAGGCGGTGGGCCTCGGCGGCATCGATCTGGTCACCCCCCAGCACCAGCTCCAGGGCCCGGCCCTCGCCCACCAGCCGCGCCAGGCGCTGGGTGCCGCCGAAGCCGGGAATCACCCCCAGGTTGATCTCCGGCTGGCCCACCTTGATCCCCTCCGCTGCCAGGCGCAGGTGGCAGGCCATGGCCAGTTCCAACCCTCCGCCCAGGGCGTAGCCGTTGATGGCGGCGATGACCGGTTTGCCGAGGTTTTCGATCAGTTCCAGCACCGCCTGTCCCCGCCTGGCGAACTCCACCCCCTGGCTGGCATCGAGCTGGGACAGCTCCTTGATGTCAGCGCCGGCGACGAAGGCTTTGGGACCCGCGCCGGTGAGGATCACCGCGCGTACGGCCTCGTCGGCGCGCAGCTCGTAGAAGGCGCATTCCAGCTCCTCGATGGTCTGGCGGTTGAGCGCGTTGAGCACCTGGGGCCGGTTGACGGTGACGGTGGCCAGGGACGCGGTTTTTTCGACCAGGATGTTGGAGTATTCCATCAATCGCCTCCTTTCTCGGGTTCGAACTTTTCGTCCTGCAACTGCTGCCAGCCGGCGGGTACGGCAAACGTCTTCCCCCGGTCCGGCCGGCTGGAGATTTTCACGATGCGCTGCCGGGTGACGATCTTCTGGCCGTGAATCTCCTGCTCGGTGCGGGACTCGATAACCAGTCCTCCCAGGGCCTCGACCTGTTCGGCCAGGCGCCCGAAGACTCGCTCCAACCCCAGCCGCTGCAGCAGCTGCAGGTAGCCGGCCGGTTCCAGCTGGGCCTGGTCGGCTACCCACAACTCGGCCCGCACCGGCCATTTGCCGGTCATGGTGATGACGTCCAGGTGACAGTCCCAGTCGCCGATGCGGCGCTGACGACCGGTGTGCTCCAGCTTGATCTCCGCCTGGGGATCGTTCAGGCCCGCCGCCGTGAGGCGCCTGGCCAGTACCTGGCGATAGTGCTCCAGTTCGATGCCCAGCCAGGTCTTTTCGCCGGGAAACAGCAGGGTGACCTTGCCGGCCCGGTCGTCGATGATGGCCACGCTGGTGCGGCCGTCGTAGGTGCTCTCGCTGCGAATGCGTTGTTCGTCCCACCAGACTTTCTGCAAGCCGCGGTTTTCGGGCCGGCCCTGCTGGGCCTCCACCACCAGTTCCTGCTCCAGGTAGTGCAACTCGCCGGCGCCGGCGAGGGTTCCCGCCAGCAACAACACCGAGAACGCCGCACCTGTGCTTCTGAACATGATTACCTCACTTCCCCGGGATCGGCCGGCGACCCCGCCGGCCTGGAAGCCTAGCACATTCTACGGCGGGTGCAATTGCCGGGGAAAGCTCCAGGCAGGTGTCAGAGCCGGTTCCAGGGCAGGGCGCGCACCCGCCGGGTGAGTTGCTCCGGCCGTCTGGTGCGGCATAGTACGAAGCCACGCCGGGCATGATCGGGGTAGCGATCCAGGAAGTGCTCCACTGACCGGGCATGGGTGGGCCGGGGGGTTTCGGTGTACTTGACCTTGAGGGGAATGGCTTCCCGCGGCGTCTCCAACACGAAGTCGACCTCAGCGCCGTCTACTGTACGCCAGTAGCTCAAACGCCAGTTACGTCCCAGGTAACCGATCCTGACTTGCAGTTCGCAGGCCACCCAGTGCTCCAGCAGGTGGCCCGCCTGGAGGCGCAGCAGTCCCGTGTCGAGCGGCAGGCGGGCCAGTGCGTTGCGAACACCGACATCGAAAATGTAGAAGCGCGGAGTCTTCAATATGCGAGCCCGACCGGAGCCGCTGTATGGCCTTATTGTAAATCCCACCAGGGTATCTTCCAGTACGGAGTAGAATCCCCTGATGGTGTTGAGAGCGATTCCCGATTCCTGGGACAGCTTGGTGTAGTTCAGGGGTTTTCCTGATTCCAGGGCCGCCAGCTCCAGGAAGCGGCCGTAGTCGCCGATGTTCCGGGCCGCGGCTTCGCGTAGCACTTCTTCCTCGATGTAGGTCTCGGCGTAGGTCGAAAGTGTCCGCGTGTATTTCCCGGTGGACTCGACGAACGCCGCCGGCAGTGAACCCAGCAACAGGAGCGATTGCAGGGAACGGGAGGGAAAAGGGGCGATTGCTTCGGAACGCGGGGGTGACGGCAGCAACAGTGACTTGCCAGTCGCCTCCTGTTCCCACAGGCATACTGGTCCCAGGGAGAAACGATGGATCCGGCCGGGCAGCAGGTTGACATCCCGGCGGCGCAGGCGACGGGCGGAACTGCCGGTGATGGTGAAGGTAAAACTGCCAGGGTAGCGATCCAGCAACATCTGCATCTCGTCCAGCAATTGGGGTACCCGTTGGATCTCGTCCACCAGCACGTGCTGCTGGCTTTTGCCTGCCGGTAGTAACGAGCGCGTGAAGGCCGCAGGGTCCCGCGCCAGGCGCAGTCGCTCGGAACGTTCCTGCAGGTCGAAAAGGATATCACCCTTTTCGCTGATCAACTCAAAGAGGGTGGACTTGCCGGTCTGGCGTGCCCCCAGCACCAACCTGGCCTTTTCCTGGGAATCGGGAGATCTCAGATCGGAGGAAATATGGCGATTAAATTTCATTACGATGTATATTATACGCCATAAATATATATGGCAAGTAAAATATTACGCATCATGCGCCCTCCGGATCTTCGCCTATCTTCCATTCTGCTCGTGTAACATACTGTTCGGCAAGGAAATTATCTGGGCCTGTCCCCGCTTGTAGGGCTTCACAGGGCCGGAGGACCCTCCGCGGGGAATACCCCGGTCTCCTCCCACTGCCGCAGGGCGGGGACGAACAGGTGGGCAAAATCGGTCTGGATGAGGTCCACGCCCGCCTGCACGAAGTCTCGCCAACCGGTGTAATCACCCACCAGCGCCTTGCTGTCTCCCAGGGCCATGGCGTCCATCTGTACCTTGACCCCGGCCTGGTGAAAGGCGGCCACGGTGTCGCTGGCGGGGGTACCGGCAAGTTCCACGATGAGCAGTCGGGGCAGGCGCTGCTGGAACTGCCCCAGTTGCGACAGGTCGTCGCAGGGAGGCATGACCAGCAGCTCCCCGTCCCGCTCCGCCATGGCCGCCACGGTATCGATGGGATCGCGCACCAGGGCGGTGTGGTGGTAGCCGCCGGCCTGGATGGCGGCCAGCACCAGCTCCCAGCGCTCCGTCTTCTGGTCGACGTAGAGCATGATGCCCAGTTGCCGGGCCAGCTCCAGGGCGGCGGGGAAGGTGGGTACCTGGGAGCTTTCCGGGTCCCCGGGCGTGCCCCCCTCCAACTGCAGCTGCTGCAGCTGCTGCAGGGTGAGCTCCACAACGGCGCCGCTGCCATCGGTGGTGCGGTCCACGCTGTCGTCGTGCATGAGCACCAGCCGGTCATCGGCCGTGTGGCGCACGTCCACCTCGACGAAGTCGGCGCCGAGCTCCGCGGCCGCGCGGATGGCGGCCAGGGAGTTTTCCGGGTACTGGTGGTGATCCCCGCGGTGGGCAGCTACCAGGCGCCTCGGGCAGTCGGTGCTGACCAGGCACTGGTAGGGAGTGAGTCGTTCGTCCGGCCCGGCGTCACCGTCACCGCCGTCGGAGCTGCCGGGAGCACCCGCACACGCAGCCAGCAGCGGCAACAGCACCAACGGAAGCTGCGGAAAGCGGAACACCCGGGTACTCATGACCTTTTTTCCTGGTTCGGCACCTGCGGGGACCTGGAGTACCATACCACTCCTTCCCGTTTGATGTGTTCGAGTAATCGCCGATTCTCGATGTGGTGGTACAGCAGCAGGTCTACCACCTGGGCAATGGGTAGCCGTTCCAGGGCAGCGCTCAGCTGGGACAGGTCGTCGAGGTCCAGCTTGCTGCCGAACAAGGCAATATCGATATCCGACCCGGTCTTGTGGTTGCCCAGGGCCCGCGAGCCGAAGAGCACGACCTTTTCGACCCGAGGGCAGGTGGCCAGGGTGTCGATGATGAGTTGGCGCTGCACTTGCCGAAGACCGTCGCTCATGGCTTGGCGGCCTTCTCCTCGAGATGGTCGAGCAGGCGGCGCAGCAACGGGTGGTAGCGTTCTTTGATCAGGCGCTCGGCCTCACGAGCGATCCCCTCGTGGTAAATGTGACTGAGCAAGTTGCGCTTGTCCAGTCCATCCAGCCAGGTGGTGGTGTCCGTCTCGTCCAGATAGCCAGCCTGGAAAGCACGGCGAATCACCTCCCGCGGCGTCTTGTCGTCGTAACCCTCGTGGTCCAGCAGATCCTTGAGCGTCTTCCAGCCCAGTTCGAAGGAAAACTCGAAGGTTTGTACCAGCCCGGCTCGTTCCAGTTCGCTGTATTCGTCCAGCCGGCAGGCGGATTCCAGTCGCTCGACGGCCCTGCGGAAGTTCTCCAGCCGCAGCCGCCAGCGGATTGGGGTTCTGTTGTCCATCATGCCGTCTCCCTGCCTGGTTTCTCATTATAACGCAATTGCGGGGAATGCAATGCCGCGGCGCTGTCCAGAATCTCCCCTCCTGGACTTGCGGATTTCCCAGATCGGCCAGCAAGATCGAGGAGATGCAAGAAAATGGCCGCAGTCGTAGTGCAACTACGTCGAGGATCATTTTCGTAGCAGCGACGCGGAGGTTGCGGCCGAGGTGGGAAATCCGGGGCCTGTCGTTCAGAGTTGTCTGGATGCCCTTTCCTGGATTACCCTGCCCGGAATGCTGGAGCAACGATATCGAGCAAGCAGCTCATGGCGGCCGAGGCTGGGTTCGATTCGGACGCGACGCGGGAAGGCCCGCGGCAAGGAGGGAGGATGACGACGGTGGCGGGAGAGGCGAGCGGAAGATGGTACCAACGGCTGTTGGCACTGCTGGCCTGGCTGAGCCTGGTGGTATCTCCCACGGTTCGGGCCGGGGAAGAGAAGAAGGAGCGTAACCTGAGCGCGTCCGGGAAGTGGGCGCGACTGTGGCGGTACATCGAACCGTCCGCCCTGTGGTACCTGGGCTACGGCTGGGGGAAACAGGACGGTGAAAACTTCAGCCGGGGCTACGTCGGGCGCGGCTACCTGACGTTGAAGTTCAAGCCGGTGGAATGGTTCGTCCCGCGCATCACCTTGGATGCCCACCAGGACGACGGCGGCGACTTCAACGTCCGCCTCAAGTACCTCTACGGCAAGTTCGTGCTGCCGGTGGAAACGGCCTGGATCACCGAGCCGGCGGTAGAGTTCGGACTGGTGCACGGGCCCTGGTTCGACTACGAGGAACACATCAACAACTACCGCGCCCAGGGTACCATGTTCATCGAGCGCAACCGGGTGCTCAACTCCGCCGACCTGGGTGCCACCGTCACCGCCTTGCTGGGCCGGAAGCTCCCCGCCGACTACCGGCAGCGGGTAAGCGGCAAGTATCCCGGCCGCTGGGGCAGCGTCTCCTTCGGTCTTTACAACGGCGGCGGCTACCACGCTGCCGAACACAACCAGAACAAGGTGTTCGAGTCGCGGCTTTCCCTGCGTCCTCTCGGTCCCTGGTTGCCCAACCTGCAGCTTTCCCACTTTTTCATCTACGGCCGGGGCAACTCCCCGGCCCGCATTTGCGACGAGCAGGGCGTTTGCCGGCCCGGCGAACCCGACTGGTTGCTCAACGCCTTCATGGTGTCTTTCGAGCACGAGTACTTCGTGGCCACCGCCCAGCTGGCCCTGGGCCGGGGCAACCAGAAGGGAGACCAGGTGGACGACCGGGGCCAGGCGCTCGAGTCCTTCGGCTGGTCGGGTTTCGTGGAGATCAAGCTGCCCGGGATCCTCTCCAGCGTCATCGGCCGCTACGATCACTGGGAGTGGGGCGGCGAGGCCAGCGACCGGGTAATAGCCGGCTGGGCGGAGCATTTCTACAAGCACAACTACCTGCTGCTCAACATCGACT
>Ga0164318_10000111_pt1 | contig 47213 bp, 43 predicted proteins | sample GuaBasSedimGuay9_FD_113734 | JGI IMG/M metagenome (GOLD analysis project Ga0164318, IMG submission 113734) | Subseafloor sediment microbial communities from Guaymas Basin, Gulf of California, Mexico - Guay9, Core 4571-4, 0-3 cm | ecosystem: Environmental > Aquatic > Marine > Hydrothermal vents... | reverse complement strand
CTCCACAAACCCGCCGTCTGCGCCAGATTCTTCCGCACTTACATCAATTGTCCCTGTATTTGAAGCAAGGGAATTCTCTCCTTCAGCAATTAAGTAAACCTCGCCCTTCTTATTTACCAGGCTCTTTGCCTCAATTATCCCTTCATTATTTACTGCCTTATCAAACACAGCTTCTAAGGCTTTGGCAGTTAAGATGACTCTTCCTCCTTCTGCGGAAATAGTCCCGCTATTTTTCACTGCAGAGTCTTTATCTTCCAAATTCTGAGAAGTTGCTTCATCAACTACTACTGAGATTAATCCTTGAGGGTCTAAGTTTAAGGTTATAGCTCTACCTGAAGCTAAAGCCACACTTCCTAAGCTTGCCTCAATCACTCCTGAGTTTTCAACTGAGGAACCTAATAAAGCCACATATCCTCCAGGAGCAGAGATATATCCCTGGTTAACCACTGAACCGCCCTGGCCATAGAAAGTATATCTTCCGGCTAAAAAGTCCTCATTAGATATATTTAAGGTAGAAGCCACTAACCCCGCAGTATCAACATAAGAATTAGGCCCGAATAATATCCCGTTAGGGTTAATCAAAAATAATTTTCCTGTAGCGGTTAGGGTTCCCAGAATAGAAGAAGGGTCAGCTCCTACCACTCGGTTTAAAGCAACTGAAGATGATGAGGGCTGATAGAAATGAACTGCCTCCGGCTGAGCAATAGAAAAACTCTGCCAGTTAGCAATCATCTTCTCAGTTGTAACATTTACCTCCATTGTATCGTCCTTAGTAGAAATCTCAGCAGAGCCAGCCACGATATCTGCTCCCTGAGGAAGAGAATAACCGTGCTGAGGCATAAATAGAAAAGAGAGAATAGTAAATAAAGCTGAAATTTTAAAATACTTCCTCTTACGCATAATCAACCTCCATTCTTACCATAAATTTTAGATATAAATTAACAAATAAAGAGAGCCCAAAAAGAAAACGTTTTCACGAGTATAACATATTTTGACTTCTTTCTTCAAGGTCAAAGCCCAAAAAACTTAGAATTATTATATTAAAACTTTTATAAAGCATTATAAAAAGTTCAAAATCCCACCTTTCTCAACAATAATCTTAGAAATTTGCTTAGAATTTTTTAGTAACCTCTACCCATCTCTGGAGATTGTGGCCATCTGAAGAATCTCTTCCTAAAGGATAGCCAAACTCTATCCGGGCTGAGAAATTATTGGAGAGATTAAGTCTGAATCCAAAACCTGCGCTCTTTAGAGTTCTGTGCTTGCGCTCTCCTGAGGGCTTATTTAAATGAACAGTAGCCCAATCATAAAAAAGGACTATATGGAAAGCATCATAAAAGGTATCTTTAGTGAAAGGCACCTTAAGCTTCTTGGGAAGGAAGTAAGGGGGAAAAGACCATTCCAAACTTGTATAGTAACCTTTATCTCCAGAAAACTCAGCAACCGGATAGCCTCTCACGCTTACCGGCCCACCAATCTGAAACTCCTCAGAAGCTACCAAACTGTAAGCAGAATACTGGGCAGAATTCTTCCATAAAATATAGGAAGAGAAAGGCCCAGGCTGGAGCCGGAATAAATTAAATACGCCTTTAAAAAACTTTCCTCCAGCGCCTGTTCGCGAAGCATTATCATCTTTTGCTGACATTCCTCCCATTATATCAGGAACCCCTACATCTAACTCCGAGGTAAAAACAGTTCGGCCCCACTTATCACTCACATCTAAATCAAAACCTCCTTTAAAAACCCTGAGTCTATCCTCTGAATCTAAGGCACCCAAAAGATAATTCTTTATATCCTTATAGTCAAAACCAAAATTAAACCTTAAATCTAAATTAGGGGTGGTAATAGCTCTCTTGGTAAGAAAAACTCCATAAATATCTGCTTCTCCTATTGACCCCAAAACCTCAAATTCCCGGCCTAACTTAGTCTTACTGTGAATAAAGTAACCTCCGACTTCCAAGGTATTGCCCAGAGGAAGGGTGTAGCGGGCTGTCTTCAAACGATAGTAATCGTACTCAGACATTTGATATTTAAAATAGAGCCTGTCATCCCAGCCTAAAAGATTGTTATGCTCAACAACGAAAGAATAACGGTCTTTTTCTATATAGCGAGAACCATAATTATCAAACTCAAACCCCGGGTGAAAAGGGAAATTATCTTTTACCTCTAAAATTATATCAGTTGTCCCTGGTTCTCCCCCTGGCTTAAGGACTGCCCTTACAGTTCTGTCGGGGTGCTCATTAATATAGGTAAGAGACTTCTGAAGGAGAAAATAATCAAGAGGCTCGCCTTTCTTCAGGCTGATTTTTTTTTCCAGAAGGGAGGTCTTAAAGTAGCGGTTTCCTTTTATCTCTAACCTACCTAATTCCCCCTCCACTACTCTTATTATCAAAATATTTTCTCTTATAGTCTGAGGAGGAATGTAAGCCCGGCAAGTAACATAACCTTTTTTTCTATATTCATCAGTTATCAAGTCAGCTACCTTCTGCATATCGGAAAGAGAAAGTTCTTTATTCTCGTATTCAGAGGTTATCTTCTCAATAACCTCTGGGGGGATTAAAGTAGCACCTTCTACTCTAATTTCCTTAATAAGAATCTTAGGGCCTGCTTCTTCAGGAATAATTTCTTCAGGAAGGGCTTCTTTAGGGGAAGGCCTGGGTTTTGTGATTTTCTCTTCTAATTTCTTTTTTCTCTCTAACTCTTTCTCTTGCTGAATGAGCCCTCCTGCAGTTTGAGAGGCTGGAGGCTGAGAAAAAACCTTTGTAGAATAAACTACAAAAAAGAAACAAATAAGAATTCTTACTACATTTCTCCTCATCTCTTCACCTGTTAAAAAGCTCCTTATTTTCCCACAACTAATATTAGGCGTCAAGAGTTTTATTATCTTTTTTAAATAGTTTAAAAAGCCTTCTTTAAAAGAAATAGGAGGTTAAAAATAGGGGGTATAATAGAAAACCTAAACTCAAAATAAACCAAACCAGGCTTATATTTTTAAGAAATGGTTGCGGGGGGCCGATTTGAACGGCCGACCTTCAGGTTATGAGCCTGACGAGCTACCTGGCTGCTCCACCCCGCGATTAAATTCTTATTCTTCTATTTTAACTGCTACTTCGTTTTCTTTCAAAAGGCCTAAATTTTCCCGGGCTACTTTCTCCAAATAAAAGGGGTCTTTATCCCAGGAACCAATCTGAATTTTTAAAGTCTCAATCTCCTTTTTGGTCTCTTCTATACTCTTAGATAAAATATTGTACTCTTCTCTCAACTCTTTTATTTTAGTATAATTTGGCAAAAATAAAAAGAAAATTATTAAAAATAAGATTACTCCTAAAAAAAGAAATCCTAAGACCTTAAAGAAATCTATCTTTAAGGATTTTACCGGCATATTCTGCCCTCTTGCCTAATTCTTCTTCAATCCTTAAAAGTTCATTGTATTTACAAATTCTGTCCGTGCGGGACAAAGACCCGGTTTTAATCTGGCCAGACCCAACTCCTACTGCTAAGTGGGAAATGGTTGTATCTTCAGTTTCTCCCGAGCGATGAGAAATAACTGCTGTGTAGTTATTTGCAAAAGCCAGATTAACTGTGTCTAAAGTTTCTGACAAACTTCCTATCTGATTAACCTTTATAAGGATAGAATTGGCAACTTTTCTTTCTATGCCTTCTCTTAATTTTTTAGTATTAGTAACAAATAAGTCATCTCCTACTAACTGGATTTTTTCTCCTAATTTCTCAGTAAGAGTTCTCCAGCCTGACCAGTCATCTTCACTTAAACCGTCCTCAATTGAAAATATAGGGTATTTTTTGATTAACTTAGAATAAAAATTTATTAAATGCTGAGCGCCAACTTCCTTCCCTTCAAAAAGGTATTTTTCTTTCTTATAAAAAGAACTGGCTGCACAATCTAAAGCAAGGCAAATCTGTTTCTCTGGAGAATAGCCGGCCTTATGGACAGCCTCTATTATCAATTTAATAGCCTGTTCATTCCCCTTTAAATTAGGGGCAAAACCTCCTTCATCACCTACAGATGTAGAAAGCCTGCGAGCTTTGAGGATGCCTTTTAAAGTATGGAATACCTCTGAACTTGCCTGCAGAGCCCGGCTAAAACTATTAAAACCAAAAGGAACAATCATAAACTCCTGAATATCTAAGTTGTTATCTGCGTGCAGGCCTCCATTTAAAATATTCATTAACGGCACCGGCAAAAGTTTTGCCTTAGGGCCTCCTAAATATCTGTAAAGAGGTAAACCCTTACTTAAAGCATCGGCTTTAGCTACTGCTAAAGAAACCCCTAAAATAGCATTCGCTCCTAAATAAGATTTATTCTCTGTGCCGTCTAACTTTAGGAGTATCTTGTCAATCTTTCGGAAATCAGGCTGAAGCCCCTTTATCTTAGGAAAAATTTTTTTATTTACATTCTCTACTGCTTTTAAGGCCCCTTTACCTTTATATCTTTTAGGGTCTTTATCTCTCAACTCTAAAGCTTCATACTCACCGGTTGAGGCTCCCGAAGGAACTGCTGCTCTTCCTAACACCCCTGTATCCAAGATAACATCTACTTCTACAGTAGGGTTTCCCCGGGAATCTAAAATTTCTCTGGCTCTAACTTTTTTAATCTTAGGCATGCCTTTCCTCCTCTCTCTATCCAAAGACTTTGTTAACTATTATACAAACACCAATTAATAAGTCAATAATTTTGACAATGAAATGCCAATTTAAAAATGTCCGTTTTTTACCAGAATAAAAATCTCCGGTTTTAGACTTTAACTAATGCTAATTCTTCTCTGTCTTTTTTGCTTTGTAAAAGAACCTTTTTCTTTTGCCAATCTTCTCCCATACAATAAACTCTTGCAGGAATGTTCCAGAGGAGGTTTAAAAGAGGACATTTTTACTTTGGCTAAAGAGGAGATTATCATATTGGGGTTACAGGATTTTTCCCGATAAAAGAGGGTTAAGTTTACTTTCTTTATCCGGTCAGATTAGGCTCAGATTTAAGTAAAGAGGGTATGAATAGACTATTAGGAATTCTTAACTTCTCTAAGGTAATCTCTTACTGAAATAGCGGAAATTGTGGCTTCACCTACCGCAGTAGTAATCTGACGAACTTCTTTAGAACGAATATCTCCGCAAGCAAAAATCCCTTTTAAAGAAGCCCTCATCTTCTCATCAGTAATAATAAACCCTTGCTCATCTAATTCTAACAAACCTTTTAAAAAGCCGGTATTAGGTAAGTAACCGGCGTAGATAAATACACCCTGAGCAGGAATTTCCTTAATTTTGCCAGTTTCTCTATCTTCAACTATTACTTTTTTTACAAAATCCTCACCTTCTATCCCTATAACTTTATGGTTTAATAAAAACTTTGCCTTAGGGTCTTTCTTAATTCTCTCCTGAAGAATTTTCTGGGCAGTAATAAAGGGTAAAAACTCTACAAAAGTGAGGGAGTTTACGTATTTAAGAAGGGCTTCTCCCTCCTGAAGGCCAGAATTTCCACAACCTACTACTACTACATCTTTATCTTTAAATAAAGGCCCATCACAAGTAGCGCAATAAGAGACCCCTCTTCCTCTGAACTCCTCTTCTCCTTTTACTCCTAATTTCTTAGGCTGAGAACCTCCGGCTATTACTACACTAAAACTAAAGAAATTTTCTTTACCGGTCTTAACCTCTACAACCTCTTGTTGGGGAATGATTTTTTCTACTTCAGTAAATTCTCTAATCTCTGTTCCGAATTTTTGAGCCTGAGTTTTAAATTTTGCCAGTAAATCCTCGCCGGACAAACCTTCAGGAAAGCCAGGGTAATTCTCAATAAGATGGGTAGAACCCGCAAGCCCTCCACAAACTTCTTTTTCCACAATCAAAGTTTTTAAATTTTCCCGGGAAGTATAAATACCACAGGTAAGTCCAGAAGGGCCTCCTCCTACAATAATAACGTCATAAACATTATTCATTATTCTCCTTTCCTTTTTCTAATTCTCTTTTCTGCATATCTGCCAAAAACTCATCTAAATATTTTTCAGCCTCTTGCATAGTAGAAAAATAATACTCAGGTAAGACCTTAATAATCTCGAATACCTTCTTTACCTGAGGCTGAAGGTTTATTATAGCAATAGTTCCTGAACTATCTTCTAGGATTTTTTTAATCCTAAAGATAGCACTTAAGCCCATACTACTAATGTAACTCACATCTTTCATATCAAAAATTATTGCCTTTGCCTGTTTTAAAAAAGGATTAACTTTTTCCTCCAGTAAAGAATAAGTTTGAGTATCAATAGAGCCTGAAAGCAAGACCAAAAAAACTCCTTTTTCTTTCTCCTTTAAATCAACTCTCAATCCCATTTTACCCCCTTCTAATTAGCTTTCACTTTCTTTATAAATTTATCAATATCAATATATTTCTCTACTAAAGCTTTTACTATTTTTATTTTCTCCTTATCTTGAGGTTCTATCTTTACTATTAAATCATGAATTTTAGAAGCAGTAGTATAGGTATCCTCTCGGGAAAGAAGTAAGGGGATGCCTGAATCTTTAACTAAATCTATTATAGCAGAATTAGGTTTTAATCCTCCAGTAAGGACTATTCCTGAAATTTGAACATTTTCTTTCAATTTATCCATCTGAAAACCTAATACCGCCAAGATTATATCTTCTCTATCTCCAGGAGTAATAACTAAGCTCTTACCAGAAAAATAATTTAAAGCGTCGTGGGCAGCCATAGCTCCTACTAAAACTTTCTCCACATATTTATCTAAGCCCCGGTTTCCTCCAATAAGCTCAAATCCTCCTTCCTTTAAAATCTGCTCTACAGTAGGGCTGAGAAGAAGCTTTTGATAAGGAATTACTCCCAAAAGTTCTAAACCTTTCTTTTTTAATCCCAATCTTGCTAATTTGCTTATCTTAGTATACTTATCTGCTTTTACTTTGTTAATAATTACTCCGGCAATTTTAACTTTTTCTTTCTCAAATAAAGCCTTATTTAATACTATCTCATCAATAGGCCGGCCTATCCCCCCTTCAGAAATTATTAAAACCTTAGAATTCAATACCTTAGCTACCTTAGCATTAGACAAATCAAAAACAGCTCCCACTCCGGCATGACCTGTACCTTCAATCACTATAAAGTCTTTTCCCTGAGAAACCTTTTTAAAAGAATTCCTAATTTTAGAAACTAATTCTCTTTTCCGGGGCTGGAGTATATATTTCTGAGTAAAACCTCTCTCTATAGCAATAGGACTCATATCTTTTAAATTGTCTTTAAACTGACAAGCCTCTCTTATAAGGAGAGCGTCCTCATCTACTTTCTCCCCTTCCTCCCAAACATACCTTTGTCCTACAGGTTTAATAAAACCTATATTTTTAAATCTTTCTTTTAAAGCACAAATAAGCCCTAAGCTTACTACTGTCTTGCCCTCATTCTGACTGGTTGCCGAGATATAAACTTTTAAAGGCTTCTTCATCTATTAATCTAATTAAAAGTGGAGTTTTAAATCTGGAAAATTTATCTGCTTCTAAAAAGACTTCTTATGATTTAAATTAACCTTTCCTCTTCTCCCACCTCAAAAGTTCAATAACTTTAGCTAAAGTTGAACCTTGGTCTATTTCTTCTCTTAATCTATTTTCCTGTTCTAAAATACTCATTGCCCGGTTAGTAGTCTCTATTAGAATATTCTTGGGAATAACTACTAAACCATCATCATCACCTACAACATAATCTCCAGTCTCAATCTTCACTCCTTCAATTACCAAGGGCACTCCTATTTCTCCCAAACCTTTAGGTTCGCCAGCAGTAGGAGTAATCAACTTAGTAAATACTGGAAACTTCAATCTCTTGATTTCTTTAGTATCGCGAACTCCTCCATTTATTACTACCCCCGAAAGCCCCTTCTGAAGAGCTCCGTGAGTAGCTAACTCTCCCCAAACTGCTGGAGGCTGACCTCCAGCATCTATTACTAAAATATCACCCTTATCAGCTAAATCTACTGCTTCTACCGGCTTGGCCCAGTCTCCGGGATAAGTCCTCACTGTTAAAACCTTACCTGCCATTTTTATCCCCGAAAATAAAGGAAAAAGGGTCTTTACCTCTCCACTCCTGTGGAGAGCGTCAGAAATATTGGGGGTAGAAACTTTCTTTAAAATCTTCTCTACTTCTCCAAATCCTACCCGCTTAAAGAACTCGCTCTTTATCTTTTTCTTTTTAAGCAGGGCTTCCCTAATTTTCTTTGCCTCTTTAAAAGGAGATTTAGCCTTAGTTATTGAACCTCCTACTACTATAATACTTGCTCCTGATTTAACTGCCTGATAAACTGTTTCTGAGTTTATACCGCCGGCTACCCCTACCGGGATATTTACTGCTTTTACTACCTTCTTTAGCCTTAAAAAAGGGTCTTTTCCCTGCATCTGCTCATCAATAGAAGTGTGGACTCCTATAAAATCAGCACCTATAATTTCAGCATCTTTTGCTCTTTTCTCTAAATCTTCTTCTTTTACCTCTATTAAATCAACCCAAATTTTTGCACCGTAATTTTTCCCTGCTCGAACACATTCTTTAAGGGTAGAATCAGAAGCTAATCCTAAAACACAAACAATATCCGCTCCTGCTTTAGCGCAGGCTTCTACTTCTATTCTTCCTACATCAATAGTTTTAACATCAGCAACTAAAGTGGCTTTGGGAAATTCTTTTCTTAAGGCTCTTAGAACATCTAAACCTTCGCTCTTAATTAGAGGGGTGCCTGCTTCTAACCAGTCTACTCCGGCCTTTACTGCTTCTTTAGCTACTTTAAGGGCTCTCTCTAAGTTTAAAAAATCTAAGGCTAACTGTAAGATAGGGGTTTTTAACTCCATAATTAAAACTTACTCTCCGATAATTTGAATAATTAAAGTTCTTGAACGCGGACGATTATCAAAATCAATAAAGATAATCTGTTGCCAGGTGCCTAAGGTAAGCCTTCCCTTAGAAAAGGGCAGAGTTAAAGAAGGGCCAATTAAAGCTGAACGGATATGAGAAAAACCATTCCCATCCTGCCATCTCCGATTATGCTCATAATCTCCTCCTTGAGGAGCTATAGCTTCTAAAGTTCTCTTAAGGTCAGAGATGAGTCCGGGTTCATACTCTAAAGTAGTTAAACCTCCTGTTGAGCCGGGAACAAAAACTGTTAATATACCTTCCTTTAAACCTGCCTCCCCTAAACTCCTCTGAACTTTTTCAGTAATATCAATAATATCAGTAAACCCTTTTGTCTTTAAAGAAATCTCTTTCTTAACCACCATAGCTTTAACTATTATTTACAGGCATCTAAATAAGAATCACAATAAATAATCTTATTTAATAAAAGCTCAGCGGTAATTAAAACAGATTTTAGTTCTTTGTCTAAAGGGTCTAAAATTGCTGAATCTAACCCACAGGCACAGGCCATAACCAAAAAAGTTCTGTTTATTAAACTCCTGTTCTTTGTGCCTTGAGAAACATTACTTAAACCAATTATAGTCTTAGGGGGAGGTGAGTAAAGAAGTTTAAATTCTCTTAAAGAAGATAGGACCTCCTTAGCCTGAGGCTGAGCTACATTCACCGGTAAAATTATTGGGTCTAAATAGAGGTCTTCAATAGAAAGCCCTGCTTCTAAGAAAGTAGTCACAATTTGGGCAGCCAACTCACACCTCTGAGAACTATCTCGAGGAATACCTTTCTTATCCATAGTTAAGGCAATAAGACTTGCCTTATATTCTTTAGCCAAAGGAATAAGTATATCTAATCTCTCTTTATCAGCAGAGGTGGAATTTATAATGGCTTTATTCTTAACTAACTTTAAACCTTCTTTAATAACTTCTGGCTTTGTGCTGTCTAAAGCTAAAGGAACATCTACTTCTTCCTGAATAACTTCTATTAACCACTTAATAGCTTCAGCGGGCTGAGAAGAAGCAGGACCTACATTTACATCTAAAGCCTGAGCTCCTGCTTCCACTTGAAGTTTAGCTAAATTCTGGATAACTTCTTTATCTTTACTCTCTATAGCTTTTCTTACATCTTTATACATCCCGTTAATTCTCTCGCCAATTATAAACATTCTCCCCCCTCTACTCAAGACTTCTGTTAACTTAAAACGGCAACAACCTTTTCCTCTTTTTTAAAAATAGGCTAATCACTCATTAACCTCTCAATAGTTTCTCTAATAATTTCTATAGCCTTAGGGTGTCTCATTACTAAGATATCTGCACCTGCTAATAGCACCCCTAAAGCAGTAACTGCTTCCCAAAGTATTCCTCTTTCTTTTTGGGGGCCCCATTCAGGAAATTCTGTACTAAGAGCCTTTGCTTCCTTTGCCCGCCAGGCCTCTTGGCCCACAAAACAGATAAAAGGGCAGGCTAACATCTTATCTCCCGAAAGTCCAGCCAAACGAGCCCTTTCCATAATAGAGTAAGCATACTCTAAACCATAACCCAAAGCTCCGATTGTAGGATTTATTACTATTCGATTCAATTCTAACCCCATCTCCGAAATGAGGATATTTAACTGTTTAGCAATATTAATATCTATAGGAGATTCAGCAATTATATTGTGGCCGTCAGCTAAGCAACTGGCAGTTAGGGTCTTATAATTTTCCTGGACTGCATCTCCAAATAGACATCTTTCTCCTTTAGTTAGTTCACTACACTTAGGCAAAATTAAATTATCTCTCTCGGGGTCTCCACAACCTAAGATAATTAAAGGCACGCTTACTTCCTTTAATATAGATTTTAAAGTATTTAAAACCTTATCTATATCCGGCTCCCCATAATCAGGATGGATACTCTTTAAACTAAGACACAAAAGTTCAGCTTTATAAACCTCTACACACTTCTTAGCCCAGAGAACTGGGTTATTTAAAACATCTTTAAAAGGCTCCTTTAAGCTTTCCGGCCAATCTAAAGGCTCTTTATCCAAAATCTCCATAGCAATAACTGGCTTGTAGGGCATATCTCCTTCAAAAAACAAAAAGGGCAATGTCTTTTCTCCACCCACTACTACTTTAGAAGTCCGGCTACCTCCCTCTTCAGGAGTTGCTCCAATAACCACCGAATTAATCTTATTTGTCCATTTTTCCAAAACCTGCTCCATAAATCCCCCCTTCTACTAAGATTTATCCCTGACGAAACTTACCCTGAATCCTAACAATCTTCTTAGGAAGGGCTTTCCTTAAGAGATTACCCTGATACAACCATTTTAGACGCAACTCTATTGGCTTTCTCTGATACTCCTTTATTATCTTTTTAGACAAATAATAATCGAAACCTTTTTTATTCTCTTTCATCTTTCAGATTTTTTAAATATCTCACATCTGCCTTATCTTGTCTTCTACCTGTTTTTCGCTTCATCTTAATAAGATCATCTTTAGAAACTACAGGAATAGAAGTCTGCTTAACTTTAATATGTTTAACATTTTTTACAGCTCTTTTATAATCTAAGGGTGCATTTATTACTATATCAATTTCGGACAAAGGCCAATTAGGGTTAAATAAGGAGAAAGCCTTCATATTCTTATTTCTTATCCAATCCTCTCTTTTATTCTTATCAATAAACTCCATTATATCTACCGGAGCTTTAGCTCGAAAACCCCACTTTTTTACTAAAGTTAAAAACCTCCTCAGATTCTTTTCATCCATATCTAAAAGTAAATCTATATCGTAAGTCATCCGGGGTATTCCCCAAAGATTAACTGCTACTCCTCCTACAACAATATATCTTATCTTCCTTTTATTAAACTCTCTAAAAATACCCAGGTAATCAAGCATCACTTTATCAAACTCGGAAATCTCTCCAGCTCCGTATGAGGAAAAAATAAACTAGAAACATACTCATCCATATAACCAGGTTCAGTGCTTAGTTCCAGATAGGTCATTTTTTTAGCTATACTTTCGGCTTCCTTCTTAGCCTGATAAGAAAGGAGGATTTCTCTGGCTCCCACTAAGGAACTATTACCTACAAAAGTAAATCTCTCTCTTTCTAAATCCGGCAAAAGTCCAATAGTTATTGCTTTATCAATATCTAAGTAAGTACCAAACCCTCCAGCTATAAAAAACTCCTTTATATCTTTAAAGCTTAAGCTTAATTTTTTAAGAAGAGTAAAGCCTGCTGAATAGATTGCCCCTTTAGAGCGTTTAAGATTTTCAATATCTGTTTCAGTAATAACGATATCCTCTGGCAAATCGTATTCCTCTTTAAACACCAATATAAATTCTTTTCCCTCTGAACCTTCTCTTACTCTTTTAGAATTAATGTCTTTAAACTTACCAGTGCGGTCGATAATCCCCTTTCTAAATAACTCCGCTAAGCAATCAATATAGCCAGAACCACAAATCCCTTTAGGCCTTACTTCTCCAATTGTAAAAACTCTAACCTCATCTTTATCTATTATCTCCACTCTCTGAATAGCTCCTTTAGTAGCTCTCATCCCGCACTTTACCCCACTTCCTTCAAAAGCCGGCCCCGCTGAAGCTGAGCAGGAAATAAGCCACTCTTTATTGCCCAAGACTATTTCTCCGTTTGTGCCTATATCTATGAGCATAGACAATTCCTCTTTTCTATTAAGCCCACAGGCTAAAACCCCGGCAGTTATATCCCCTCCTACATAGGTGCTTACCCCCGGCACGCACAGTAACAACCCCCGCGGATTTATTTTTATGCCTGCTTCAGCTGCCCTGATTACAGGAACAAAATTAGCTGTAGAAACATAAGGCTCTCTTCTAATAAAAGTAGGGTCAACTCTCAAGAGTAAATGAATCATAGTAGTGTTGCCTGCACAGACTACGCCATTTATATCAGTAAGAGCAATCTGAGCTTGCCGGGTTAATTCCGAAATTAGCCCGTTTATATTATCAATTACTGCGTGGTGAAGTTTTTCTAAACCTCCTCCTTCACTAGCATAGATTATCCGAGTGATAACATCACTGCCGAAGCTAGCTTGAGTATTATGAGTAGCCTTGGTTGCTAAGATTTCTCTATTATTTAAATTTACCAGCTGAGCTGAAACTGTGGTTGTTCCAATATCTACAGCTACTCCGTAATTCTTATCAGTAGTATCGCCGGGCTCAATTGAAACAATTTCAACCGTCCCATTTCTTTTACCCAATAAAACAGTTACTTTCCATTCACTTTCTCTCAAAAGTCTTCCCAATTTCTTTATATTAGTAAGGCCTGTCTGCATAATAGGGATATCTTTTATTTTTCTTATTTCTCTATATAATCTTTCTAAATCACTGACCGTATCGGAAAGAGTAGGCGGAGGCAATTCTAAATAAAGCTTAGTAGCCAAAGGAGAATGGATAAATAAATCTTTCTTTATTAAATCTTTGCCCTTATCAATATCTACCGGAGAAGAATAAATTCCTTTAAGACGAAGAAGTTTAAGGTCTTCTTCAGAGACTTGGCCTAAATCTAACCGGGAAGTAGGAGGAACTTCAACCTCTAAATCACTTAAAACAATAGTTTGACAGGCTAAAACTACTCCTTTTTCTCTCTCTTCAGGAGATATCCTCCCTGAAGGCTCAGTTTTATATTTTCCTTTTTTAATAATAACTTTACACCGGCCACAGACCCCGTCTCCGCCACAACTAGAATTTATAAATACCCCTGCTTCAATAGCTGAGGAAAGTAGGTCTTTTCCTTTAGTTACTTTAACTTTAGTAGGTTGGGGATGAAAAAAAGTTACAGTAAAGGTTTCTTTCTCCATTTAAAGTTAAGAAAGGCTCTTTAAGTTCTTAAGATAAGAAGGAATACCCGAAGCTTCCTTAGGTCCTACCCTTACTTTCCAGCCAGATTCTTCCTCTAACTTTCCACTTAAGACTGCTACATAACCAGGAATAATTACCTCCCGATGGGATACTTTCTCCTCTATTCCTGTATCTTTTAAAGTCTTAGCAATGCTTTCTGCTGTAAACTTCTCAGCTGCCCAGGCAGTTAAAACACTCAAGCCCTCAGCATTACAGGTAATTATATAAGAAGGTATTTTAGAAGCCTCCACTTCTGATTCTACGGTAAAATAAGTTAAGGAAAAATTAGTGGTAACTAAAACTGGAGATTTATCGTCAACCTTCCCTACTTCATTTATCTTAGCTTCAACTTGTAAAGGCTTTTGGGGGTCAGTAAAAATATTCTGTCTTAAAGTAAGTAGAGGTAATATCTGCCAGGGCTCACACCCCTTCATTATTACTATACTAGAATACTTACAGATTAAAACTCCAGCCTCTATTACTTCCTGATAAGGATTACCTCCAGAAACAAAACTTAAGGTAGGATAGCCTAAAGGCCTGTAGAGTTTTCTTAAGGCTAATCTTCTTGTCTGGGTTAAGTTTTGAAGTTTGGATAATAGTTTTTCTTCTTCTAAAGAGATGACTAAATCTGAAACTCCTAATGAAGAAATGTCGGAAGTTAATTTTGCCAGCTCTTCTAAATCTTTACCTCTTACTCCTAAAGGAAGGTTATATTCCTTAGAGAGTTGAGCCATCTCTTTAAAATTATCAGAGGTAGCAGGATAAATTAAAGGCCTTCTTTCCTTAGCTAAGCTTAAGGCTTCTTTAAGGAGTTGGGGGTCTCCTGAGATTAAGGCTAAGTTTAACTTCGACTTAGACAAGGCTAAATTTACTGCTTTAAGAAAGTTTTCCTTGTTTTTACTCTTTGCCTCTATGGCTATTAAATCCACAGATATTTCCTGGCCAACTCGGGTAAATTTTAACTGATTTATTTCAGAAATTCTTTTTTCAATTTCCTCTAAAGTTAAACTATCTTCTATTAAAAACCCAATCCCAGTAGGATGATAGAAAGTCTCTTCGTGCCTAAACATTACTGTTTCCTTTCCTACTTCCAGTTTGTTCTCACCAGTTCCAATAGTAACTAACTTTATTGGCGGTTGAGAAGCAGATTCTAAGATTTCCTTGGCTTCTTCAGTCACATAAGGGCACTTGCTTAAATCAACTTTTTTAGCGGCTAACTGCATAGCAAAAGCCAAACAAGTAGGAAAGCCACATTCTTTACAGTTCTTCTTAGGTAAATGCTTATAAATCTCTAATCCGGATAAACCCATCTCTCCTCCTCTTATCTACAACTTCATAACTATCATATCAAAGGAGGCATCTCCAAAGCTGGGTGGTTTACCTTTTGTAAATACTCTACTAACTCCTCAGCAGTGGTAGCAGAAGTCTCATCAGCAATTTTATCTATTAAATCTGGCAAGCCTTCCTCTGCACATCTCTTCTTTAGTCTTTCTCCCAATTCTTCTTTTAGTTCCTTGGGCATCCAGACAATTCTCTTTAAACCTCCATCAGCAGAGATAAATTTCTTACTTACAATATATAACTTTCCAATTCCCATAAATCCAGGAGTTTGAGCTCCTCCTCCTACTGAGCCAGCTAAAGTAGAAAAAGTCATTCCACAAGGGGTCATGCCTGAATATTCCCGGTTTACTATCATAAAGCCATTAGCCTCAGGTAAGATTGCCACAATACACTCAAAACAGCCACAGTTTGCAATGTGAATCCCATTAGCATAGTAACTATGGGTATGGGAAAGGGTCAAATTATATACATAGTCAAACTGACCCTGATTTTTAAATATTTTAGCCTCTTTAACTATATCAAGGAAATAATCCCTATCTATAAGGTTTCTGACTTCTTCTGTCCTCTCCTCAGGGAGTAAATCTAAAACCTTACTCACATTGGAAAGTAGGGGCCTTGACCTACATGTTTTATAGTAGAAGAGGGCAGAAGAACTTAAAACTGATTCACTCCCTGAAATCTCTGCCAAGAGTCTGCCTATCCTAAAAGGTAAAACTTCCCTCTGGGTTTTATCAATCTCTTGAAGTGATGATAATTCTTTTATCTTATTGGAAACTATCTTCTTTTGAGGATGTCTTATTGGTATCAAATTTAAAAAATCTATCAAATTCTTCCCATACAAAACAACTTTGTAGATGGAACCAGATTTCTTTAAATAGCCAATTATCCCAAATCTCTTTAGTAATAATTGAAGATGAATTGCTGCCTCTCTATCTTCTATACAAAGATATGCCTCAGCAACATTCCACCTACTGCCATATTTTCTTAATCTAATACTTCCATCTCCATCAAAGATACCTGCCAAAAAGGAAGTAATAAAGTTTTCGGGGAGATTGACCATCTTACCTAAATTCCATTTACCTTTTAAACCAACTTTTATGCCAAAATAATCTGCAATAGCCCCTAAAATAAAATTATTGGTGTAACAATCATAACATATCTTTTTAGCCTTTATTCTTCTTCCTTTAATGAAGGATGCACTGCTACCTTTTAGTCGAATCTTCACATTCCTATCTGGGAATAAATTTTGTAACAAACTTTTATATACACTGACCAGAGTTTTTTCAGTATTAATGAAATTAATCTTATACTCTCCTTTGCCTATTCTACAAATAGAGCCATCTGAAGCAAGTAATCCCAATATATAGAACAAATCATTATTCAAGATTCTATTAGAAATATCTATATATGACCAACCTTTATAAACTCTTTTTACCTCTCCTTTAACCTCATTCCAGAGTCTTCCTGTAGAATCCAAATTATTTATAACTGTTCTCATAGTGGAAATTGGTAAAGAATTATTTTTAAAATTGGGTATTGATAATTTCCTCAATGCCTTAGAAAGTCTACCGTATTTCTCTCTCAGTTCTTTTTTCAAATATCCAATTATTTCTCTATCTCTGATTCGGCAACACCCAGGAATGATGTCGAATATATCTGGAAGTTTAGAATTAATCTTCAATCTTTTAAGAGCTAAGACTCTATCCCCTTCTCTTATCTGATCGGCTCTAACCCAAACTATACCTTCAGCTCTATCGACTGAAACTTTATGATCTCTGGTTAATATAAGTTCGAGCCCTGACTTTGTTTTAATCTTTACCAACTCTTCAGGAGCAGGGAATTTCTGCATGGCTATAATTTTCTCCCTAATATTTTTGCCATTACCCAATGTGAGTGCCTGGAATTTTGTATATTCCTCTGTGCCCCTATATCTATTAATGAATTCACCTATCTTTATAGGTTTATCATTAATAATTATCTGTGTATCTCCAACGCAACAACTCGTCTCAGGCCAGGTGAGTATTGAATATGCATGGAATCTCTCCAGAGTCTTATTAGACTTCTGATAAATAAACTCATTTACTCCCTTCCATTCTCCCCTTACCGGGTCTAAGCACTCTCCTTTCTTAACTGGTTGGTTAGGACCTGTGGGGTTAAGTTCATAAGAAGCTTTGGCATCTAACCAGGTGTAGGCTCCACAGAGACCTAATCTTTCTGGTTTAACTATACACACATGATTAGGTGCAAAACTTTGGCATAAAACACAGGAATAGAAAACATCTACACTCTCATCGGTCATTCCAGCCATTCTTTCATCTCTTTCTTGGTAGGCTTTCTTTGCTTCTTCCAATATTTTCTCTACATCCCCCTGATTAGTGTATATTTTAACTTGCACTCTATCTACAATCTTAGAAAAAGTATCGTGAAGCCGAGCATGGAGGATTACTCCAAAATGCCTGAGCCTAAACCCCTTATTGAAAGCATCTTTAGAAATTCTTATCCAGCAGGTATTGCGTTGACCCATATGAAATATGCCCATAGCTTCGTTTAGAAAGGTGTGAATCTGGCGCTCTAAGATAGGCTCAAAATCTTTCTGCATCTTTCTTCCGGCAACCTCAACTAAAATTCCCAAAGGCATATTACCACCTTCAGGACAAGAATCAATCTCCGAGCCTATAATCTCAACCTTACCATCTTCAACCTCTTCTAAACTTCTACTTCTTAAAAATTCAAAAGCAGTAGAATACTTTCCTCCAAACTGGCAATACATCTGCTCACGCCTAACTCTTTCTCCCTCAAAAGCAGCTGAATAAGCCACTGGAATAGGGATGTTTCTAATTTTTACTTTTATATCCCTTGCCAACAAAGCTAAAGATACTATTTTTGAATAATTTTTCTCACTCAATAAAGCCTCGTGGGAAGTAAAAGGAGTTTCTCTTATTTCAGGAACATCCTGATCAGTAATAACAGGAAAACCCAATCTTATAGCAGCAAAAGCTACTGCGACTTTAATATCATCTAATTCTCCTAAAGCTAAAACAAATGCTGGAACACGCTTTTTACAATAATCTATATTCTTTTGTGTTTCTCCTTTTTTGTTCCCCCCATAAGATAAAGACGCCCTTATAGCAAAATTTACTGCATGAATAACTGAACTAGTTTGACTTCCTAAAGGAACTATATAGTGATCAAGGCCTACTTGAACATTTTCGCTAATTAACTGGTCCCTAAAATTTTTTTTATTAACACTTCCAGCTAAAAGAGAAAGAATGTTCCTCTCCTGAAGTTCTCTTATCAAAGTTGCTGCTATTTTACTGTCAGGAGCAGCCCCTAATATAACTGCCACCCCACTTATTCTCCCATCAACAAGTTGAATTCCCAAACTCCTTAATACTGAGTCAGGAATAAACCCCTGCCAGCCTTCCTCAGGCAAATCCCCTTCAGCATATTTTATAGCTTCTATCAATTCTGCAGATAAAGCTGAAGCCACTCCTGAATCAGTAGCATCTTTCAAAAGGGAATCCCAACTATTTTGAGGAACCTCTCTTAAAAAACTTTTAATATCTCCTAATACATCCTTTGCCTCTCTTAAGTTAGTTATTTCCTTTCCTAAAAGAGCGTATATTAAAGGAAGATAGTATCCTGTTTGAGGAAAACTAACCTTAAAATCTTCCCCTTTTCTCTTTATAAGGTCGTCTAACAAATTATCCAGTGAATTTACCACCTTATGTGAACCACTAATTGCAAGTTTGCCTAATGTTTCTAACATTTCTCTATTACTTCCCATTCTAACTTAAATTCTAAAGATACTACCAGCACTACACATTCAGGCCAGGTCTATCCCTTTTAAAATATCAGGAACATACCTATCCCAGCCTAAAGGCATAATATGAATACCCTGACACAAAGGCTTAAGCTTCCTAATAAGTCTTACTGCTATCTCTACTGACTTTTTGGGTCTGTCTTCTTTAGAAACAGAAGCCATCTCCTCTATCAATTCTTGAGGCACATTTACTCCGGAGACATTCTCATTCATATACTTAGCCATCTTAGCAGACTTTAAAAGGACTACGCCAGCTAATATGGGAACTCCTAAATCCTTTACCTTCTCTACAAACCTAGCAAATTTATCAACCTCATATACGGGCTGAGTTTGAAAAAACTGAGCTCCTGCCGAAATCTTTTTTTTCATTTTTATAATTTGAGGCTCTAAAGGCTCTATCCCCGGATTAACTACTGCGCCTAAAAATAGCTGGGGCCTACCTTCCAAAGGATTTCCTACCATATCTTCTCCCTCATTAAGGCTTTTAGCTGCCTTTAATAATTGAACTGAATCTAAATCGTAAACAGGTTTTGCCTGAGGATGGTCTCCTAAAACAGGATGGTCTCCGGTTAAACACAAAACATTCTCAATTCCCAAAACATAAGCACTTAACAAATCCGATTGAAGAGCAAGCCTGTTTCTGTCCCGGGTTACTAACTGATAAACTGGCTCAATACCTCTTTCTTTTAAAAGATGACAAACTGCTAAAGAACCCAGCCTCATTACTGCTGACTGAATATCAGTAACATTTATAGCAGTAACTTTTCCTTTTAACTTATCTGCCTCCTCTAGGTAAGGCTCTATATTTACTCCTTTGGGAGGGCCGATCTCAGAAGTTACTACAAAATCTCCTTTTTCCAATTTCTCTTTAAGGAGACTCATTATTCTCCTACTACCCTTAAACCAGCTAAAGATTTAAAAGTTGCCTTTTTTTCTTCTAACTTTAAACTTCTGGGTTTCGACCACTTTGCATAATTCTTAGGTTCTTTATAGCTCTTTAACAAATCAAGCTTACCTATAGCTTTTAATCTTTCATAAATTAATTGCCAACCACAGTCTTTTTCCTTATCTACTTCACACTTTCCATCTTTAGAGCCTCCGCAAGGCCCATTCAAAAGTCCTTTTGAACAAAGAGTAAGGGGGCATAGTCCTCCCGTCTCTTCTACAATACATTCTCCACATAAAGAACAATATTCAGTAATGAAATCCTCACTTACTGTCTCTCCTCCAAATATAGTATCGCACCCAGGATGAACTAACTTACCTCCAGTAGCATCCATTACAGTATGAATTCCCTGACCACAAGCTAAAACCAAAAAAGAGTCAGCTTGCTCAACTCCCTGCTTATGTTCTTCTAGGAGAAGTTTTTTTGCTGAAGAAAGTTTACAAAGTGAAGACCCACTAGGAGTTGCTGCCCAACCGGTTACTTTTATCCCTTTCTCTTCTAGACGCTTCTTCATTTCTCTAGCTTGTTCAGCTCCACCTGAACGGCACTTCTCAGCACAATTTCCACAACCTACTACAAAAACCTTTTCCTCTTCTCTGAAAAATCTAAGAATTTCCTCTAAAGGCTTCTGAATAGTGGCATGCATAGACTTCTTAAATTAAGAATATACTCTTAAATTTTGGAGCAAAAAGGCAAGGAGAATTTGAATTTTAACACTACAACTATTGAAAGTCAAGTTAAATGAAACTGAAAAAATTAATCTTCTCTTTCATTTTTTAAGGAAGAATCTCTTCTTTAAAGCCTCTCCTCTCTTAAGAAAAGGAAGGATTAAGAAAGACTTTGACAAACAAACCCCTTCCTATTAGAATAAATATTCCAAAATTTAGATATGATTGTAAAAGAAATCCCGGTAATCTGGCTTCAAGGTGCAAGTTGTAGTAGGTGTTCTATCTCAGTAATGAATGCCGGTTCTCCTCAGATTAAAAATCTTCTTTTAGATGAAATAGTTCCGGGGAAAAAGTAAATCTTTTATTCCATGCTACTCTGATGGCTCATCAGGGAGAACCTTCGATAAAAATCTTAAAAGATACTTCCCAAGAAAAAAAAGAAGAATTATCTCTTAGTAGTGGAAGGTTCCATTCCTACAGCTGAAAAAGGAAAGTATGCTACTGTGGGTGAAGAAAAAGAAAGAACCCTTACTCTTTTAGAAGAATTAGAAGAATTAGCTAAGACCGCCCTCAAAATAATTGCTTTGGGTAGTTGTTCCTCTTTCGGCGGAATCCCCAAAGCCCAGCCCAACCCTGCAGAGTGTAAATCAGTAAAAGAAATCTTGGCTGAAAAAAATATAACTACCCCTCTTATTAATATCCCTGGCTGCCACCTCATCCTGACTGGTTCTTAGGAACAATTTCCGCTTTACTCTTAGAAAAAAACTTAGAATTAGATGACTTACTAAGACCTAAATTATTCTTTTCTCAGTTAATCCACGAGAATTGTCCTAAAAGAGCAGACTTTGATAAGGGTAAATTCGCCAAGAATCTTTCTCAAGAAGGCTGTCTTTATCAGTTAGGCTGTAAAGGTCACTTCACTTATGCTGATTGTCCTCTCAGAGAATGGAATGAGGGGATAAACTGGTGTATAAAAGCAGGTTCACCTTGCTTAGGTTGCACTGAGCCAGGTTTTCCTGATTTTAATTCTCCTTTTTATGAAAAGACAAGATTAGAAACTCTTAAAAAATGCATAGATACGAATTTAAGATAGACCCGATAACTCGAATAGAAGGCCATTTAGGGATTGAAGTAATTGTAGAAAAAGACCGAGTAATAGAAGCCGGAGCAAAAGGAACTCTGTTTAGAGGCTTTGAAATTATCTTAAAAGGAAGAAATCCTTTAGATGCTCCCAGATTTTCTCAGAGAATCTGCGGAGTCTGTCCAGCATCTCATTCTAAAGCCTCCAGCTTAGCTTTAGACAAAGCTTTAAATATCTCAAGAATCCCCAAAAACGCTACGATTATAAGAAGCCTTATTCTGGGAGCTAATTTTCTCCAGTCGCATATCCTCCATTTTTATCATTTATCTTTATTAGACTACGTGGATATATCTAAAGTAGTAGGAGAAACCCCTCCCTTTAGCCCTTCTCCTCACAAAAATTGCCGACTCCCACCTCAACTTAATGAAGAACTCAGCAAACACTACTTACAGGCTTTAGAAATAAGAAGAGGAACTCATAAACTCTTAGCTCTCTTAGGAGAAAAAATGCCCCACAATATTGGGATAGTTGCCGGAGGAGTAACTGAGAAAGTCTCTGAAGATAAAATTACTAATTTTTTATGGCGGCTTAATCAAATCCGAGAATTTATAGATAATGTCTATATTCCTAATCTGTTTACCTTGGGAAAGTACTATCCTGATTGTTTTAATATAGGTAGAAGTTATCAAAGATTTTTAGCTTACGGAGGTTTAAACTTAGGAGAAGAAATTCTCTTTGAATCAGGAGTATTAGAGGAAGGTAAACTTTTTGAGTTTAACTCTGGAGAAATTAGAGAAAAGGTTACTTCCTCCTGGTATAGAGAAACTTCTCCTTCTCCCCTTGCTGCTCAAACTGAACCTTCCTTAAATAAGGAAAAAGCCTATTCTTTTATCAAATCTCCCCGCTATCAAGGGAAACCCTCAGAAGTAGGCCCTTTAGCCCGTCTTCTTATAAATTACTCTAAAGGAAAGTACAAGGCAAAAGACTTGTTAAACAAGGTATTGAGTGAACTCAATATAGAGTTTAATAACCTCTCCTCTGTTTTAGGAAGACATTTAGCCCGGGCCTTGGAAGCAAAGATTGTAGCTGAAGCTATGGCTGAAGCAGTATTAAAGTTAGAACCTGCTGAACCAGTAATTACCCCTCACCAGATACCGGAATCTTCCCAAGGAGAAGGCCTAACTGAAGCTCCCCGGGGAAGTTTAGGACACTGGGTAGTTATTGCCGACAAGAAAATAAAGAATTACCAGGTAATTACCCCTGCTGCCTGGAATGCCTCCCCAAAAGATGACCAGGAAAATCCCGGCCCTTTAGAGAAAGCTCTTGAAGGGATAAAAATAGAAGATAAAGAGAACCCTTTAGAAATAGTAAGGGTAGTAAGGTCTTTTGACCCTTGTTTAGCTTGTGCAGTCCACTTAATTAGTTTTAAAGGAAGAAAAATAGGAGAGTTCAAAGTTGTATAAAAAAATAATAATTTTAGGTTTGGGAAATCTTCTCTATAAAGATGAAGGGATAGGCATTCACCTTATAAGAGAATTAGAAAAAATGAAACTACCCCCTAACTTAGAGCTTATTGATGGAGGAGTGGGGAGTTTAGATATTCTCTTGTCTTTAGAAAATATAGATAAACTTATTATAATTGATGCTTTAAAAGGAGGAGGGGCCCCAGCAACAGTATATAGAATAGATTACCAGGAATTAGAAGCAGAAATAGACTTTAATAATCTCTCCTTACACCAGCTAAGTCTCTTAGAAGTCTTAAGCCTAATAAAAAAACTGGGAAAATTACCTCCCAAAGTTTTAATAATCGGGGTTGAACCTAAAGAAATAAGCCCAGGGTTAAACCTAACTTCCCGACTGAAAGAAAAACTACCCTATATTTTGGGAGTTATTTTAAAAGAGTGCCACTTAAAAGAAGATTTAAGTTAAGGTATGTTAATAACCAATCCTAAACCCAAACAAGAGATTTTAGAATTTATAAAGGAAGAAGAAAATATCTTTATCTTAGTTTGTGGGGGATGCCCGGAAGCCTGTGAAAGTGCCTCTGATAAAAAGGTAAAAGAAATAGAGAAAGAAATTAAAGAAGCTAAAAAAAATATCACTCTAACCTTAAAGATTGACTTTCTCTGTAACAAAGCCCTCTTAACTACAAAACTTATAAACTATATAGAGAAGATAAAAAACTCTGACTCTCTCTTAGTTCTTTCCTGTGGAATTGGAGTTCAGGCACTCTCTAAATTAATCGATAAACCCCTCCATCCGGGTTTAAATACCATCTACTTAGGAGGATTTCAAGGATTATGGCCTTCAGAAGAAAGATGTCAAGCCTGTGGAGATTGTCTTTTAGAATTTACTGGAGGTATATGCCCGGTTACTTCCTGCAGTAAGTCTCTTCTTAATGGGCCTTGTGGAGGAACAAAAGATGGTAAGTGTGAAGTAGATAACAGTCGGGATTGTGGCTGGCAGTTAATTTACGAAAAACTAAAGAAAACCGGGAGGTTAAAAATTTTAGAAAAATTAATCCCTGCCCGCAACCATCAGAACATGCTCCCCTCTCCAGAAACTCTCCAACTCCCCTCATCAGACATTGAAAAGTAAACCCTAACTTGACAAAATGTTTTCAAAAGAAAATGTCAAGTTAGGGAGGTTTTTTGGAATTTTGCACATTCTACGGTATTCCTCAAAAGTAAAGCAGTAGTTAAAGGCCCTACTCCTCCGGGAACAGGGGTTATATAAGAACAGATTTCTTTAGCCTTTTCAAATTCTACATCTCCTACAATCTGAAACTTAGGTCTTCCTTTTTCATCTAATACCGGCCTTCCTTCTTCATCCAATACCGGGACCCTATTTATACCCACATCTATCACTATTGCTCCTTCTTTTAAACTATCAGCCTTAATTAGCTGAGGTTTACCTACTGCTACAATTAAAATTTCAGCTCGCCGGGTATGGAAAGTTAAATCCTGAGTAGCAATGTGGCAGACCGTAACCGTAGGAGAAGAAAACTGTGATTGCAGTAAAAGTAAGCTTAAAGGTTTGCCTACTATCTCACTGTGGCCCACAATAACTGTTTCTTTTCCCTTCAAATCCTGGCCGGTAGATTTTAAAAGCTCAACTACTGCCCCTGCTGTGGGAGGAGAAATCTTATTATCCCCATAAATAATTCTTCCCATATTTAAAGGATGGATACTCTCTACATCTTTTAAAGGAGAAAGTTTCACTTGAATCTGGCGAGCATTTAAATGAGAAGGTAAAGGCATCTGTAAGATTATCCCAGTAATTTTCTTATCCTGATTGAGAGATTCAATAAAGTTTACAAGCTCTTCCTGGGTAATTTGAGAAGGGAGTTCCTTGATTTGGTAGTCAATGCCTAATTCTTGAGAAGCTTTCTTCTGTTGTTTTAAATAAACCCGAGAAGAAGGGTTCTCTCCAACCTGGACTGCTGATAAAAGGAGAGGGAATCCTTCTTTCTTTAAAGCCTCAATATCTTTTTTTACCCCCTCTTTAATCTTCTCAGCAAGGGGTCTTCCCTCTAATAACTTTGCAGACATAGTTTTCTCCTTTCTCAAAACTTACAATCTACAATAAACTTTTTTTAATACCTCTTCTTTAATCTTCTTTACTTCCTCAGACTCTTCTTTTAAACTTTGCTGAATTTTCTTCAATAACTCTCTATCTTTTAAATTTTTTAGATTTATTCTCACATTTAGTTCTGCCGAATTAAACCCCGCAGTTAAAAATAACACCCCTCCCCCTATATCAGTTATCAGATTAGGATTAGCCTTTTCTAAAATAACTTTAGATAACCTTAAACCCTCTAAGGAAGATTCACAAATCTTCAAAGGAACTTCTATTGCTTTTTTTAAGGCGGATTGGACTTTCTCTTCTTCCTTAAGCCTATAGGCTAAAGATAACTCCTGATAAGAAAATACATCTTTATCAATTAACTCCTCTAATCCCCTTCTTAAAGAAATTAACTTTTCTAAAATCTCTTTAATCTCAGCTTCAACTTCTCTGTACTTAGGTTTTCCCAAGGTAAAATTACAACTCATCTCTAATAAAGCTATCCCCAAACAAGCCACTAAACCTGAAGCGCTTCCTCCTCCCGGAGCAGGCAATTTACCTGCTAAATCCTCTAAATACTCACTAAATTTCTCCTTATACATCTTTAGTCTAAAAGAGTCCTTTTATCCTTCCTTTAGCATCAATATCTACTTTTTCTCCCGCCGGATGTGTAGGAAGCCCGGGCATAGTTCTAATCTTTCCACACAAAGGATACAAAAACCCTGCTCCTGCTGAAGTTCTTATATCTACTACCGGCAAAGTAAAGTTAACAGGCCTTCCCTTAAGTTTAGGGTCATGAGATAAAGAAAGGTGGGTCTTAGCCATACATACAGGAAGGTTGCTTAAACCCCACTCCTTATAAAGCTTAATCTTTCTCTCTGCCTCTTCTGAGTAAGAAACTCCTTCTGCTCCATAAATCTTAGTAGCAATCGTTTCTATCTTCTTCTTAATTGGCCAGTCTAAAGGGTAAAGAAATTTAAATCTGGACTTCTTTTTAACTGCTGTAATTACCGCTTTAGCTAAATCTATCCCTCCTTTTGAACCTTTAGCCCACAATTGGCTTACTACACTGAAATCAGCCCCGAACTCTTTTGCTTTCTTCATAATAAATCCTAATTCTTTAGGAGTATCAGTATTAAACCTATTTATAGCCACAACTACCGGCAAACCGAATATTTTTATATTCTCAATCTGTTTTTCTAAATTAGGTAGGCCCTCTTCAATAGTTTTCAGGTCTTCTTGTAATAAAGAGGAGGGAAGGGGCTTCCCCGGAACTATCTTAAACCTTCCTGAATGCATCTTTAAAGCCCGGACAGAACAAACTAAAACTGCACAATCCGGTTTAAGCCCACTTACTCTACATTTTATATTAAAAAATTTCTCGGCTCCACAATCAGCACCAAAACCAGTCTCAGTTATTACAAAATCAGAAAGTCTAATAGCAATTAAGTCAGCCAAAACCGAGCTATTTCCGTGGGCAATATTAGCAAAAGGGCCAGTATGGACAAAACAGGGAGTATGTTCTGTAGTCTGTAAAAGATTAGGCTTTAAAGCATCTTTTAGCAAAACGGCCATAGCTCCTGCTACTTTTATATCTTCAGAAGTTACTGGCTCTCCTCTCCTATTAGTAGCTAAAATTATCCTGCTTATCCTTTGTCTTAAATCTTTAAGATTTTTAGCCAAAGCTAAAATAGCCATAAGTTCTGAAGCTGGAGCAATATCAAATCCCGAATCTCTTTCAAAGCCATCTTCCTTTGAGCCTAAGCCAATCTTAATATTCCTTAAAAATCTATCGGAAACATCTACAACCCTTCTCCATAAAACAGAATCAGGGTCAATGTCTAAAGGATTACCTTTAAACATAGAATTGTCTAAAAAAGCTGAACAAAGATTATGAGCAATACTTACTGCGTGAACATCTCCAGTTAAATGAAGATTAACATCTTCCATAGGAAGCACCTGGGAATACCCTCCACCGGCTGCTCCTCCTTTTATCCCGAATACCGGGCCTAAAGAAGGCTGGCGAATGCAGACTATAGATTTCTTACCTGCCCTATTTAAAGCCATAGAAAGACCAATAGTAGTTACAGTCTTTCCTTCGCCTAAAGGAGTAGGGGTAATAGCTGTAACTAAAACATACTTTCCTTTCTTTCTTTTTTTAAGTCTTTTAAGCACTTCTAATTTTACTTTAGCCTTATAGTTTCCGTAGAGTTCTATCTCTTTTTCTCTTAACCCTATTTTTTTAGCTATCTCTTTTATAGGTTTTAGCTTTATTCTCTGGGCTATTTCTAAATCAGAAGGTATCTTCATTTACTCACTTCCCCAGCTATCTTTCTTAATCTTTCTAAATATCGGGGAGGATCCTCCGGGTTATACAAAGAAGAACCCATTCCACAAGGAAGGGTTATCAAATCTCCAGGCTTAAAATCTTTAATATCTTCCCTTCTTTCTACTCCCCAGGAAATTCTCTTGCCACTTCTATATTTAGAATATTTAGTAATATCATATTTAGAAGCATCGAAGCTAATAATCTCTACAGAAGAAGAAAATACTTCATCCCAATTCATATTCCCACAGATATGTACTCCCGGAATAACTTTAAAATTAGAAAATATTACCTCCCAAAGTTCTTTAAAATTAACTCCTGAATATCCTAAAGCCGGCTCATCTAAAAAAAGAATTATTTCCTGAGCAGATAAACCTTCTAAGATTTGGGAAATATGCTCGTATATTCGGGAGATAGCTTCCCCTTTAGAATAACCAGCCTGAATTAAAGTAGCTGGGCCTACACACTGAACTTTTACTAAACTAAATTTATGCTTTTTAAATTCTTCTAAACAGCTGAGTTTACCGGGATGCTTTATATATTCTAACATCGCGTCCCCTCTTTTAGGGAGTTCCGGCAAAAAAGGTATATCGTGTTTTAAGCTATAATCTACAGCTTCTTTTACATCAGTATAAGGCAAAGAGCCTATTTGAGTAATTATTTTGCTCGAGTTCATAATTTAGTGTTTAAAGTGCCTTATCCCGGTAAAAACCATACTTATTCCGTATCTATCACAAGCAGAAATTACTTCTTTATCCCGGATAGAACCTCCCGGTTGAATTATAGCTTTAATTCCTGCCCGGTGAGCTTCTTCTATAGCGTCAGGCTTAGGAAAGAAAGCATCACTGGCTAAAACTGAGTCCTTAGCCCTTTCTCCTGCTTTTCTTACCGAAATTATTACCGAATCCACCCTGCTCATCTGGCCTGCTCCAATACCTACTGTCTTTTTACCCTTTGCTAAAACTATGGCATTGCTCTTTACATGCTTTACTACCTTATAAGCAAATAAAAGAGAAGTAAACTCTCCTGGAATAGGAGATTTCTTAGTAACTACCTTTAAATTACTTTCTTCGATATTCTCCAAATCCTTATCCTGAACTAAAAATCCTCCCCCTACCCTCCTAAAATCTAAATAATCTCTAAAAGAATCAAAATCTGCTTCTATTATCCTTAAATTCTTCTTCTGAGAAAAAATCTCTAAAGAAGATTTCTCATAAGAAGGAGCGATAATACACTCTACAAAATCAGCCTCTTTCATTATAACTTCAGCAGTATTTTTATCTACTTCTCTGTTAAAACCAACGATACTCCCAAAAGCACTCAGCCTATCACAATCTAAAGCATCTAAATAGGCTCCGGCTACATTCTCAGCAGAAGCTGCCCCACAGGGGTTGTTATGTTTTATTATAGCACAAGCTGGCTCAATAAACTCCTTAACTATCTCTACTGCTGAATTTAAGTCTAAGATATTGTTAAAAGAAAGTTCTTTTCCCTGATACTGCTTAATTGAAGAAAACCCTCCCGGAAAACTTAAATCTCTATAGAAACTCGCCTTTTGGTGAGGATTTTCTCCATACCTTAAATCTCTTACCTTTTCCAAACTTAAGGTGAGTCTTTGAGGAAAAAGCTTTTCTTCCTTAAACTCTGCACTTAAATAATTAAATATAGCTGTATCATATTCAGATGTCCTTCTAAATACCTCTAAGGCTAAATCTTTAAGAGTCTCCTCAGAAAGACAGCCTTTGTTATCTTTAAGCTCTTTTGTTATCAAGGGATATTGAGAAGGTGAAGTTACTACTGCCACAGCCTTATAATTTTTAGCAGCACTCCTTAACATAGTAGGCCCTCCTATATCTATATTTTCTACAGCTTCTTCTAAACTTACACCTTTTTGCTGGACAACTTTCTCAAAAGGGTATAAGTTCACTACCACCATATCAATCAACTTTATATTGTGTTTCTTAATTTCTTCTAAATGATTAGAATTATCCCTCAAAGCTAACAACCCAGCGTGGATTTTAGGGTGAAGGGTTTTAACTCTTCCTTCAAGCATTTCAGGAAAGCCTGTGTATTCAGAAACATCTTTAACAGCTATGCCCAGTTCTCTTATCTTTTTAGCTGTTCCTCCTGTAGAAAGAATTTCTACCCCCAACTCAGAAAGACACTTTACTAAATCTTCTAACCCTTGCTTATCAGAAACACTTATTAAAGCCCTCTTAACTTTGAGCATCTTACCTCCTCCCTTCTATAAAACGTTTAAAAATTAACCCTTACAGTCTAAATGTCTGCTTCAATTCTCTGAGGTTATCAGCTACCACTTTTGCTTGCTCAGAAGCTAAGTATTTATTGTTACCAAAGGTTTGTTCTAAAACTTCAGGATTTATTATATCTCCACAGGCAAAACAAATATCATTAACCTTTAAATACTCATCTACTTTTAAAAATCCTTCCTGGGATAATAAATCAGGGTAATCTCTCAACAAAGAAGTATAAGGAAGGTATCCCGAATCTATTATAAGCACATCACAGGCTAAAAACTTCCCGCTAGAAAGTTTAACTGCCCTAATTCTTCCTTCTCCCAAACTTTCAGCTATCTGAGAATTAAAGTACAAACTGTCTTCTCCCAAACAAGAAATAAGTTCCTTTTTTAATTCTTCAGAAAGAGAAGGATTATCTATTATTATCTTTACATCCTTGTTTAAGGAATGTAAGGCCTTAGCTAAGTTAAAGCCTAAAATAGTCTTCGCATAAACAATAATATGTTCATAAATTATTATGTCCTGTTTAAGTTTCAAAACCTGTTCTCCTAAATAGTAAACTCCCTCCTTATATACACCGGGAAAAACCACCCTTTCTGCTCTTAACCCACAGCAAAGAACAATTTTATCAAATTCTAAACTCTGATACTCTTTTAAAAAAACCTTTCTCTTTTCCAGATTTACTTTTAAGACTCTGTCCTGTATTATCTCCAAAGAAGGGATATTATTTTTTAAATCTTCTAAAGAAAGGAAAAAATCCTGATTATTTATCTCATCAAGCAACCAGTCAATAAAAAGATGTTTCCTAAAAGGTGGGTTTTCTTTTTCTATTAAAGAAATTTTAAAGTCGGAATCTTTTAATTTTTCTATTAAAGAAACTCCTGCTATTCCTGCTCCTACTACTACTAATTTCATTCTTCCAGATTAAATGCTCCCTTTATAAGATAAAATTCTAAACCTTCTCGGAATTTTACTACCGAAAGGACATCAAACCTTGCTCTAAGAGAAAATAAACCTTTCTGTTTAAGATAACAGAAAGCGCACCTTTCTATTTTTTTTCTTTTGCTCTTACTTACTGCCTCCAGAGGTCCATATTTATAAGGGAAAGTTCTTCCCTTTACTTCTACAAAACAAAGAACTCCTTTATCTTTAGCTATTATATCAATCTCGCCTAAAAAACTACGAAAATTTCTTTCTAAGACCTTATAACCCCGCTGTTTGAGGTAATTAACTGCCAAGTCCTCAAAATAATCAAAAGAATCATTCATAACCTAAGTTAAAAGAAAACCTATGGATGGGTGAAGGGCCTCTCTCTTTTAAAGAAAGGTAGTGTTCTTTAGTAGCATAACCTTTATGTTTAGAGAAATTCCAACCCGGAAATTTCTTATCATACCTTAACATTAACCTATCTCTATAGACCTTAGCCAATATAGAAGCTGATTGAACCTCTTTTATCCTCCTGTCTGCTGAGATAAGACAAAGGTGGTTGTATTTTTTATACTTGAAGAAAGGACCATCAATTATAAATAAAGTTTCTTCCTTATTAAATTTGCTTTTTCTAAGAAAATTTCTGATAGCCTTCAGGAAGGCCAACTGAGTAGCCCAAAATATATTCAACTTATCAATGGCGGTTTGAGAAACTATTCCAAAAGAGTAGATAGAAACTTTTTTAATCTGAGAATAAAGAAATTCTCTCCTTTTAGGAGTAAGCTGCTTGGAGTCTTTCAAAGAAGAAATCTTCTCTTTAAGATAGACGCAACTGGCTACCACTGGGCCACAGAGAGCACCTCTTCCTACTTCATCTACGCCCACTATCTTTAACTTTGTTCTTCGGTAGTCTCGGACTTTTTTAACCATCAAATGAAATAAAGAATATAAAGCCCGAAAACAAAAATATATTTTTTCTTATACCGTAGTTGCTTTCTTGCCTACTCTTCCCCTCAGATAATACAATCTTGCCCGGCGGGGTCTTCTTTTAGCTAACTGAACTATTTCTATCTTCTCTACCAGGGGCGAATAAAGAGGAAAAGTCATCTCCAAACCTTCTCCATAGGAGATCCTCCGGATGGTAAAACTCTTGCGATGAAGAGCACCTTGTATTTTCATTACAATCCCTTCTACTGAATGAACCCTGCTCTTATCTTTCTCCTGAATCTTATAACTAACTCTTATAGTATCACCTACCTTAAACTCAGGAAAATCCTTTTTTAAGGAAGATTGCAATTCTTTTTCTACTTCTAATAGCTTGCCTCCCATTTCTTACCTCCCGGTTTTAAGCTTTCTTTAATAAATCTGGCCTATTCTCCTTGGTCTTCTCTAAAGCTTTTTTCTTACGCCAAAGCTCAATTTTTTTATGGTTTCCTGACAACAAAACCTTAGGAACTCTCCATCCCCGAAAGACTCGAGGCTTGGTATAATGAGGCCAGTCTAACCTGCCCTCTTCAAAACTCTCTTTTTCTATTGATTTTTTATCGCCTACTGCTCCCGGTAATAAGCGGGCTAAAACATCTACTAAAACCATAGCCGGAATTTCTCCTCCCGAAAGAATATAGTCGCCAATTGATAGTTCTTCGTCAGCTAAATATTTAGCCACTCGCTCATCAACACCTTCATAGCGTCCACAAATAAGAATAAGTTGCTTGTATTTTAGAAATTGCTTGGCTCTTTTTTGAGTAAGAACTCTACCCTGTGGACTTAAAAGAATTACCCTTGATTTCTTATCTGAAATTACTGACTCTACTGCCTTAAATATCGGCTCGCACCTTAATACCATCCCCGCTCCTCCTCCATAAGGGGGAGCATCAACCTTTTTATGTTTACCTTTAGTAAAATCTCTAAGGTTATGGACGTAAATATTCAAAAGTTTTTTTTCTTGAGCAATCCTTACTATGCCTTCAGTAAAAACTGTAGAAAACATTTGAGGAAATATAGTAATTATATCTATTCTCATAATTATTTAGAATTGCCTTGATATTTCTCTAAGAAACTTTTCTTAAATTCGCCAAATCTATTTTCTTTAATAGCGTCTCTTATTTGACGTAAAAATTTAGAAAACCACCAAAGATTATGGTAAGAAACTGCTCTTATTCCCAAAATCTCCTTACTATTTATCAAATGTCTTAAATAAGCCCGGCTAAAACTCTTACATACATAACAAGAACACTCTTCATCTAAAGGAGAAGCGTCTTCAGAAAAAGTTGCGCGCCTTACTACTAATTTACCTTGGTTAGTAAAAGCTGTGCCTGTGCGGCCTAATCTTGTAGGAATTACGCAATCAAAAAGGTCAATTCCTCTTTCTACAGCTTCTAATATGTCCTCGGGTGTACCTACGCCCATAAGATACCTCAAAGAAGAGGAAGGCAGTTCCTCTACTATCAAAGAAACTATATTATATCTTAAATCAAAGGGTTCGCCAACACTTAATCCTCCTAAAGCAAAATTATTAAAACCTAAATTAAGAAGAGCCTCTACTGCCTTTTTCCTTAACTCCGGATAGACTGAACCCTGAATAATCCCTAAAAAAAGAGGTTTTCTCTTAAATTTATCTCTCAGGCGTAAAAAAGTATTCCTTGATTCTTCTGCCCAATAAGAAGTTCTCTCTAAAGAAGTCTCGGCATCAGAAAAACTCACTGGAAATTTCAGGCATTCATCTAAGGGGACTATCACATCTGAACCTACTCTAAACTGCATCTCTATTATTTCTGAAGGTGATAAAAAATGCCGAGAACCATCTATATGAGAAGAAAATTCTACCCCTTCTTTTCTTACTCTTTTTAAAGAAGCTAAACTAAAAATTTGATAGCCTCCACTATCAGTAATTATCGGCTTAAAATAAGTCATAAATTTGTGTAAACCACCTATTTTCTCAATTACCTCTATGCCTGGTCTAAGATAGAGATGGTAAATATTACAAAGGACCCCCTGAATTCTACACTCTTCTAAATCCTGAGGTGAAAAACTCTTTACTGAACCCTGGGTAGCTACGGGGAAAAAAGCAGGAGTAAGAACTTCTCCTGAAGGAGTTATAAGCTTACCTAAACGGGCAGAAGAACTTTTCTCCTGACGTAAGACTTCAAAATTTCCCATAATAGTTTTTAAGTCTTCTATCTTCTGAAGAAGAATAAGAAGATTAACGAAAGAATTAAGCTAATTAAAAGACAAGTAGTCAAGGGGAAGTAAAAAGTAAAATTCTTCTTCTCAATCAAAATATCTCCAGGAAGCCTCCCTAAAAAAGGAATATTAATCTTAGAGAAAATAAAAAAGATAAATCCTAAGATTATAAAAATTCCTCCCAAAAATAAGAATATTTTTGCTAAGTGGTTCATTCTTTAAAATAACTTTTGTTGGACTTCTTTGTCGTAAGGAATACCCAGATGTCTGTAAGCTAATTCTGTAGCTATTCTTCCTCGAGGAGAACGCTTTACAAAGCCAATTTTTAGAAGATAGGGCTCAATTATATCTATTAAAGTATCTTGTTCTTCTCCTAAACTTGCCGAAAGAGCTTCTACTCCGGCCGGACCTCCTTTGTAAATTTCGATTAAGACTTTAAGGTACTTCCTGTCTAACTCTCCTAACCCCCTCTCATCAATCTTAAGAAAGCTCAAAGCCTTCTCTACCGTAGAAGTTTCAATCTTCCCCTTCTCTTTAACCTGAGAATAATCTCTTACTCTTCTCAATAGCCGGTTAGCAATCCGGGGAGTGCCTCTTGCTCTCTTAGCTATCTCTAAAGCTGAAGGTCTATCAATCTTTACTTCCAGTATCTTGGCTGAACGCTCAATCACTAAAGTTAAATCTTCCTCACTATAGAAATCAAAATGAAAAAATAAACCAAACCTTCCCCTCAAAGGAGCACTTAAAAGCCCCTCGCGGGTAGTAGCCCCAATAAGGGTGAAGGGTTTAAGATTAAATTTTATACTTTTAGCATAAGGGCCCTTGTCAATTACAAAATCTATTTGGAAATTCTCCATTGCTGGATATAAAAATTCCTCAACAACCTTGGAAAGGCGGTGAATTTCGTCAATAAATAAAATATCTCCTCTTTCTAAATTAGTAAGTATACCTATTAAATCTCCAGCCCGCTCAATAGCCGGCCCAGAAGTAGCCATCACTTTTGAGGAAAGTTCGTGAGCTATACAGTAAGCAAGAGAGGTTTTCCCTAATCCCGGAGGGCCGGAAAGTAAAATATGTTCTAAGGGCTCAGATCTCTTCTTAGCTGCCTCTATAGCTATCTTTAAAGAAGAAACTATATCTTTCTGACCCACAAAATCAGAAAGATTCCGAGGTCTTAAAGAAAGATTAAACACGAAATCTTCGTCGGTCTCGGGAGGAATCCCATTTTTTTTGAGTTCTATTTCTCTTTCCTTAAACTTAGACATAAGCCTTATTAAACCTGGTAATTACTATCTTCCCAAACAGACCTTCCTGAAAAACCGAAATCTCTTTAAGGCGGATAAGCTCTAATATCGCTAAAAAGAGAGCAACTATCTCCAGTTTATTCTTAGCTTTCTTAAAAAGTTCGCTCAATTCAACTTTCTCTTCTACTAAAAGAAGGTGGAGTATATCATGAATCTTCTCTTCCACAGTAAACTCATCTTTTATAACTTCTAAAAACACCTCCTTAGGGATATCCTTTAAGGCAGCCTTAAAAGCAGAAATTAAATCAAAGATGCTGGCTTCAAAATAAATTTCCTCAGGGTTATAATTTAGTAAGCTGTCAGGTCTTCTTAAATATTTAAGACGTTCTGCTTCTTTTTCTTTTAAAAATTTAGCTGCTTGTTTATATTTTTGATATTCTAAAAGTTTTCTCACCAGTTCCTGCCGGGGGTCTTCCTCTTCAGTTATTTCTTCAGAAGTAGGGGGTTTAGGTATAAGCAACCGAGACTTTATCTGAATCAAAGTAGCTGCCATAACTAAATACTCCGAAGCTATATTTATATCCAACAACTTCATTAATTCTAAATATTCTAAGTACTGCTGTAAAACTAAAGCTATAGGAATATCTTTTATATCGATGTGATTCTTTCTAATGAGATAAAGAAGCAAATCTAAAGGTCCTTCAAATATCTCCAGCTTTATTTTCATAAACCTATTATCTTCTTTACCTGGGCTAAAGTTTTCTTTGCTTCTTGAGAAGCCTTCTCTCTTCCTTCCTCTATAAGAGACAACAACTTTTCTCTATCTTGAAGAAGGGCCTTCTTTTTTTCTCTCTTAGGAGTTATAAACTTACAAAGTTCTTCAGCTAAGATAGATTTACACTCTGTACAGCCTTTTTCTGCCTGAGTACACCAATTAAATACCTCTTCCTGATAAACAGGGAAAAATGCTTTATAGTAAGAATAAACATTACAAACCTCAGGCCTGCCAGGGTCTTTGCGCCTTATCCTTTGGGGGTCAGTAAACATACTCATTACTTTCTCTTTTATAATCGAGTCTTCTTCAGAAAGGTAGATACAATTATTATAGCTCTTACTCATCTTCCTCCCATCTAAACCTAATAACCTTCGAACTTCAGTTAAAATAGGTTGAGGCTCAGGAAATATTTCCTGGTGATAAATAAAATGAAATCTCCTGAGAATCTGGCGGGTTAGTTCTAAATGAGGTAGTTGATCCTCTCCTACTGGAACAAAGTCAGCTTTGTAAATCAGAATATCTGAAGCCTGAAGTACCGGATAACCCAAAAAGGCATGGGTATTGATTTCTTTGGTCTTAAGTTGAGAAATCTGTTCCTTAAAAGTAGGGCATCTATACAACCAGCCTAAAGGAGTAAGCACAGAGAAGACCATAAACAGCTCCAGATGTTCTTTTACTTCAGACTGAATAAATATTACCGCTTCCTCAGGAGAAATTCCCCAACTCAACCAGTCAGCTATGTTATCTAAAGTTGTCTCTCTTATTGAAGTAGGGTCTTTATATTCGCTCATTAAAGCGTGCCAGTCAGCTACCATAAAAAAACACTCATATTCTTTCTGGAGCTCTACCCATTTAGAAAGAGTACCGGCCCAATGGCCTAAATGAAGTTTTCCTGTAGGGCGCATCCCGCTTAATACTCTCTTTTTGCCCTTTTCTCCCATCTCTTATAATTAAATTTGAATCTTGCGGGTTTTAGTTTCTTCAGTGAAAACTTCAATCACATCTTCTTCTTTAATATCATTAAAACCTACTCCTATCCCACACTCAAAACCCTCTAAAACCTCTCGGACATCATCTTTAAATCTCTTAAGAGAAGAAACTCTTCCTTCAAAAACTACCTCTCCTGTTCTTAAAACTCTGCAAAAAGCATTCCTCAATATCCTGCCTTTCTCCACTATACAGCCAGCAATCACGCCGGCTTTAGAAAGCTTAAATACCTTCTTCACTTTAGCTCTTCCTAAGAAGACTCGCTCTATCTTAGGCTCAAGCAACCCTTCTAAGGCTGATTTTACTTCCGATATTAATTCGTAGATAATCTGATAAGTCTTAATCTGAATATTTTTTTCCTGAGCCTTTTTAGAGGCTTGAGGTTCTACATTTACTTTAAACCCTAATATTAAAGCATCAGAAGCATCAGCTAATATTACATCAGAAAGATTAACCACCCCGACCCCCTTATGAAGAATCTTAATCTCTATAGAGGGAACTTCTATCTTTTTTAAGATATCTTCAATTGCCTCTAAAGTTCCATAAGTATCAGCCTTTATAATTACTCTGAATTCTTTAAGTTCTTGTTTTTTAATCTTCTCATAGATATTCTCTAATCTTACATGTTCAGGAATTACTTTTTTCTCTTTCTTCCCTCTTCTCTTCTCCACAATCCTAATTGCCTCTTTCTCCTCAGGAACAACTATAAACCTTTCTCCAGCAGAAACTAATCCTCCCAAACCCACTAATTCCACCGGCATAGAAGGATAGGCTTCTTTTAAAGAATTACCTCGGTCATCTCTCAGCAACCTCACTCTACCCCATTGATCAGCACAAACTACAACATCTCCTACCCTGAAAGTACCCTGTTGAACTATTACTGTTGCTATTGGACCCAACCCTTTAGAAAGTTTTGCCTCTAATACTACTCCTAAGGCCGGACGCTGATAATCTGCCTTTAACTCCAGCAATTCTGCCTCTAAAAGGAGCATTTCTAAAAGTTCATCTATTCCCTCCCCTGTCTTGGCTGAAACTAAAACTGTGGTAGTTTGACCCCCCCAGTCTTCAGGGCTAAGTCCTAATTTAGAAAGTTGCTGTTTTACCATATCGGGTTGAGCCTGAGGTTTGTCTATCTTGTTTATAGCCACTACTATGGGCACACCCGCAGCTTTAGCGTGGCTTATAGCCTCTTCAGTCTGAGGTTTTACTCCTTCATCAGCAGCCACTACTAAAACTACGATATCAGTAAGATTAGCCCCTCTGGCTCGCATAGAAGTAAAAGTTTCATGACCGGGAGTATCAATAAAAGTAATCTTACCCTTAGGAGTCTCTACCTGATAAGCTCCTATGTGCTGGGTAATTCCACCTGTCTCCTTCTCAGTAAGTCTGGACTTTCGGATAAAATCTAAAAGAGAGGTTTTGCCGTGGTCAATATGTCCCATAAGGGTGACTACCGGGGGCCGGGGTTTAGCTCTGCTTTCGTCAAGAATCTCTCTTTCAATTAGCTCTTCTTCTAAAGAAGTCTTTTCTTTAAGAGTAAATCCTAACTGGTAAGCTAAATCCTTAGCTAATTCTTGGTCTATATTCTGGTTTATATTTAAAAACTTTCCCTTCCTAAGAAGGAGTTGAACGATTTCCGAAGGCTTCTTACCCAGTTTTACTGAAAAATCCTTAACAGTAAGAGGAAATTCCACCTCCACAATATTTTTACTAATCTCTTTCTCTTTAAGACCTTTAAATTCTTCCTTAATAATCTGGGCGGTTTCTTCATCTATAATAGAAAGGTGGCTTTTAACTGGAAAATTCATCTCTTTAAGTTTTTTAAGAAACTCTTTAGAATCTAAGCCTAATTCTTTTGCTAACTCATAAACTCTCATCTTTCCAACATCTTTTTAGCCTGCTCAATAATCTCCTGGGCCTTTTTCTTACCTATCCCTTTTATCTGGGATAAATCCTTAATGTCAGCCCTAGCTAAGGAATCTAAACTTTGAAAACCTGCTTTTATTAAGTTCTCTACAGTGTGAGTTCCTACTCCTTTCAACTTATTGAGTTCTTCTGCTTCTTTCTTTATCTCCTCTTTAGAGCGGATATCCAATTCCCAACCAGTAAGTCGGGAAGCCAACCTTACATTTTGACCGCCTTTACCAATGGCCAATGAAAGCTGGCTTTTATCCACTACTACTAAGGCTCTCTTCTCTCTTTTATTTAGAACTATCTTACTCACTTCAGCAGGAGAGAGGCTTTCTCTTATAAACTTCTGAGGGTCTTCTGAATATCTAACTATATCTATTTTTTCTCCTTTTAACTCTTGAACGATATTCTTTACCCGCGAGCCTCTCATCCCCACACAGGCTCCTACACAATCTACCTTATCGTCTTTAGAATAAACTGCAATCTTAGTTCTATCCCCTGGGTCTCTGGCTATAGACTTTATCTCTACAATCCCTTCGTAAATTTCAGGAACCTCCAGTTCAAATAATTTTTTAACAAAATTAGCCATCCTTCGGGAAGCTATAACTTGGGGGGTCCTATCTTTTTTTACTTCTAAACAATAGGCTCTCACTCTTTCTCCTAATTTGAAACTATCTAAAGGAGAAAGTTCTCTCTTGGGAATAATTGCCTCAGTCTTCCCCAAAAGGTCTAAAACAACCCCGGCTTTCTCAAACCTATAAACAGAGCCAGAAATAAGTGAACCTACTTTGTCTTTAAACTCATTAAAAATAACCTCTTTTTCTGCTTCTCTAATTTTCTGAATTATAACCTGTTTAGCAGTCTGGGCAGCAATTCGGGCTAAACTTTCGGAAAGAATCTCTTCACCCCCCACAAAGGCCCTAATCTTTCCATTTTTAGGGTCAATCTTTACAGAAATTTCAGCCGAAGGATTGGTTATTTTAGCAATCTTCTTAGCCGCTACAACTAAAGCTTGTTCTATAGCTTGGATAAGCTTTTCCTTCTGAATACCCTTCTCTCTTTCTATCTGTTCCAGTATTGCTAATAACTCTCCATCCATTTTTATTCCTCCTCAGAATTGCTCCTATAATTTACTCTCTGGGTAGCTTTTCTAATCTTAACTAAAGGAATAGGTAAATTCCCCTCCCTTGTTTCTAAGAGAACTTCTCCTTTGAATACATCTATTCCAGAAACCTTGCCTTGAATAGGCTTTTTAAAGTCTTGGCCCTGAAACCAAACATTAATTTCTCTTCCTCTTACTCTCAAAAAATCCTTAAGAGTCTTGAGTTCCCTCTTAATTCCCGGAGAAGAAACTTCTAAAATAAAAGGACTCTCTAAAAAATCTTCCTTGTCTAAATAATCAGATAATTTTTTGTTTATATATTGGCAATCCTCTAAAGTTATACCTCCTTCTTTAAAGTCTATTAATATCCTCAAGAAAAGTCTTCCCTTATTATAGAAGAGTTTAAGTTCAAAAACTTCAAACCCTTCTTTTTCCACGAGAGGAGTAATTTTCTTCCTAAGAAAAGCCTGTTTTTCTTGTAGGGAATTCATCCAAAAAAATCTTTACCTGTCCTAACTTTAATCTTATTTCGGAAAGAAGGAATATATCCGGTGAATTCTCCTTTAAGAGTTTCTTTGTCCTCTTTGAACTCTGTTTTTAATGAAAATATATCCTTAACTTTATAGTCCCCTTGTTCATAGACAACTTCGGAAATTTGAGAAATTACTCTCCTGCCTTGCAAAGTTCTTTTAAGATGAATTACCAAGTCTACCCCCCTACTCAAGAACCTTTTTATTACCTCTGCTTGAATATTGGGTTTAGCCATTAAACCTAAAGTTTCTAACCGAATTAAAGCATCGAAAGTATCGTTGGCATGAAGTGTACACATAGAACCTTCATGCCCAGTATTTATAGCCTGTAAAAAATAGAAAACTTCCTCTCCCCTTACCTCTCCTATAATTATTCTATCGGGCCTTAAGTGGAGAGAAAGTCTAACCAAATCGTAAAGGGTAATTTCACCCTTACCCTCTATATTAGGAGAACGGGTAAGGAGTTTTAAAAAGTGGAAGTCCTCAGAAAGAGAAAGTTCCTCGGTATCCTCAATTATTATCATCCTCTCATTATTGGGTACAAATCTTAGAAGGGTATTAAGAAGAGTAGTCTTGCCTGCTCCGGTTGAACCGGTTATTAGGATATTAAGACGGGATTTTACGCTTAATTCTAAAAAGTCTAATACTTCAGGAGTCAAGGTTCCTAAATTTATTAGATCCTGAGGTTGAAACGCTTCTGCAGTAAACTTTCTTATACAGATAGAAGGCGAAATAGACACCGGAGGAATTACTGCTGTTACTCTTGAACCGTCATCTAGTCTAAAATCCACAAAAGGAGAAAACTGGTCTATCCTTCTAGAACTGCCAGTCAACATCCTTTCAATTATAGTTTTTATCTCCTCAGCACTCTTAAAATTTAGCTCTACTCTCTTTAATTCACCCCCTTTCTCAATAAATACCTGAAAAGGACTATTTACCAAAATATCAGTAATTAAGGGGTCTTTCATCAAATCTTCTAAACCTCCATAGCCTATAACTTCAGAGACAATCTCTAAAGAGAAGTTATCTAACTCTTGCTCTGATAGAACTAATTTAGACTTATTAACAATCTTTCTTAGAATATTATCTGATATTTCTTTAACTGCTTTTCTTCTTAAATCCTCTTTTAAAGAAAGAATTTTTTCTTTATTATCAAATATTCTTTCTTTCAATTCTCTCTTGGCCTTCTCTTTAATTAAATTTAACTCTTCCATTTTTTTCCCTTATAGAATTTACTAAAGGTTCTAAATAATTCTTTTTATCTATAAAAAGCTTCTTTTTATCTCTTCTCCAGATAAATTCTAATTTATCTTCAGAGAAATTCTTTTTTCCCACTACTATTAAATAAGGTATACCTATTAAGTAGGCGTCCTTAAATTTTACTCCCGAATATTCAGCTCGCTCATCTAATAATACCTGAAAACCTCGCTGAGTAAGGGTATTATAAACCTGAAAACAAAAAGAGAGGATTTCTTCTTCTTCAGGATTAAGACAGACTATCTCTATATCAAAAGGAGCTATACTTTCTGGCCAAATTATCCCCTCAGAATCATAGTTTTGCTCTATTACTCCCGAAAGAAGTCTGCTCACTCCTATTCCGTAACAGCCCATAACAATAGCCAATCTTTTACCTTTCTCATCTAAAAAATAAGCTCCTAACTTTTCTGAATAAATAGTCCCAAGTTTAAAAATATGACCTAACTCTAACCCTTTCTTTTCTGAGTAATCTCTGCTCTTACATTTAGGACAGCAGTCTTTATCTCTAAAATAAAAACCACAATTTTTACATTGAAAAAAATTATCTTCTCCCGAAGAACTCTCTATTAAGAACTCACAAGAAGCACTCCCTCCAATAAAACCCACATCAGCTGAAAAAACTAAAGGTTCAAGGCCACACTCTTTAAATATCTTCTCATAAGCTGAGTACATACCTTGATAACTTTTTTCTAAACCCTCCTCATTCCTATCAAAACTGTAAGCATCCTTCATTATAAACTCACAACTTCTAACCAGCCCTCCTTTAGGCCTTAACTCGTCTCTAAACTTAGTCTGAATCTGATAAAGAATTAAAGGAAGCTCACGGTAAGAAGAAATATACTTACTTACTAAATCGGTAATCACCTCTTCATGGGTAGGCCCCAGACAGAGAGCCCTTCCTCTTCTGTCTTTAAACTTAATCATGACTTCACCTAAAAGGTCGCACCTTTCAGTCTTCTGCCATAAATCTAAAGGCTGGAGAGCAGGAAGTAAAACTTCACAAGCCTCTAAACTATTCATATTCTTTCTTACTATAGCTTCTATTCTCCTTAAAACCCTCAAACCTAAGGGAAGATAGGAATATATCCCTGAAGCTAAAGGAGAAATAAGGCCTGCTTTTAAAGAGAGCTTAAAAGAAATAGATTCTTCTTTTACTTCTCTTAAAGTAGGAATAAAATATTTAGAAAAAAGCATTTTTTATTCTAGCTTTTTTTATTCGGCTCAAATAATTCTTTAGGTACTTTAACTCCCATCTTATCAAATTTAGATAAAAAAGTAGGCAAAACACCCGTAGGAGAAAAAAAACCTCTTACTTCTCCCTGAGGAGTTATTTCTTCTTGAGCAAAAGAGAATAAATCTTTGATAATTATATTATCTTCGGAATCTAAATCAACAATCTCACTTATCCGGGTAACCTTTCTAGAACCATCTACTAATTGCTCCTGCTGAACCACTACTTCTAAACCCTGAGTAATCTGCCTTCTTATTGCCCAAATAGGCAGATTTACTCCTGAATAAAAAACCATTGTCTCTAACCTGCTAACTACATCTTCAGGTGAAGAAGCATGGATTACCGCTAAAATACCCCTATGCCCACTATTCAAAGCCTGAAGGAAATCTAAGGCTTCCTGGCCTCTTATTTCCCCTAAGATAATCCGGGAAGGCCTCATCCTTAAAGTATTTATAAATAAATCTCTTATAGCAACTTCTCCTTTGCCCTCTACATTAGGAGCCCGGGTTAAAAGTCTCACCACATGTTTCTGCCTAAGGTGTAATTCTAAAGCATCCTCAAAGTTATAATTCTTTCTGAAGGCTCAATATAAGAAGATAAAACTTCTAAAGTAGTGGTCTTTCCTACGCCAGTGGCTCCCGAAAAAATCATATTGATTTTAGCTTTTATACAAGCTTTAAGAAAATGAGCCATTTTTTCATCTAATGTCCCTAAGTTTATTAAGTCTTCCAAAGATTCTATTCGTTTCAAAAATTTTCTTATAGTTAATGTAGGCCCTTCCACAGATAAAGGAGGCAATATCACATTAACTCTTGAGCCATCCTCCAAAGAAAAATCTACATAAGGAAAAGACTCATCCACTCTTCTCCCGGTAGGCCTTATCATCTTCTCAATAATATAGCGAAGATGCTGCTCATTATCAAACTTAACTTCAGTTAAAAACTTTTTACCTTTTCTCTCTGCATAGACCTGGTAAGGACCATTAACCATAATCTCAGTAACTTCCTCATCCTCTATAAGCTTTTGAAGAGGGCCCCATCCTAACAAGTCATTAATTATCTCTGAGGTAAGAATCTCCCTATCTTTATCAGAGATAATTATTTGCCTTTCCTTCTCTAAACTTTCAAAAATGTCCTCTATTTTAGAGGTTATCTCTTCCTTACTAAAAGAACTTTTATCTCTTCCCAAACTTAAAAATAAGCTTTCTCTAAGAATCTTTTTAAGTCCAAGCTTATCCATCCTAACTCCTTTTTAAAAAATACAGAAGAGTATCTAAGGAGCCCCTCTCCTCGATAGCTTTAATTATTTTACCTCTCTTAAAAAGAAGGGCTCTCCTTCCGGCAAAAGCTAAGCCTAAGTCTGAGGTGCTTGCTTCTCCCGGTCCGTTTACTACACAACCCATAAGAGCAACTTTCATATTTTTATTATACAGGCTATCTTTGTTCTTATAAACCATTTCTTTAAATTTCTCTACTTTTTTCTTTAAATCTACCTTACACCGCGAACAGGTAGGGCAAGATATTATCTCAGGATAAAAACACCCCTTCCCTAAAGATTGGAGTATCCAGCCTGCGGTTCTTACTTCCTCCCAAGAAGAAGAGTTCAAAGAGACTCTTATAGCTGAACCTATACCTTGATATATAAGAATCCCCAGAGTAAGGCAACTTTTTATCAAACCCTCATAAAGAGGGCCGGTGGCAGTTAAACCGAGATGAATGGGGTAAGGCAACTTCTTATAAAGAATCTGATTAGCTAAAATTGTAGCTAAACAAGACTCAGCCTTAGCTGAAACCATTATTCTCTTAAAGTTTAAACTCTCCAAAAATTCTACATAAGAAAAGACCTTCTTAACCATAGCCTGGGCTAATTCTCTACTATCCATCCTTTTTTTAAATCCTCCGGAGTTAACACCTACTCTTATGGGCGTGGATTTTTCTTTAGCCAGTTTTGCAATCTTTGTTAGATGAGATTTTTTGTAGATATTTAAAGGATTCAACCTTAAACAGTCTACCCCTTTCTCTAATGCTGAGAGAGCTAACCTATAGTTAAAGTGGATATCTGCCTCTAAAGGAATGTCTATTAATTTTCTTAATCGATCTATTACCTTTAAATCTCCCTCCTTCTCTATAGCTACTCTTAAGATTTGGCAACCTTCTTGTTTAAGAAGTTTAACCTCTTTTAAAAAGTTCTTGTTATCTTCTAAGGAAGTTTTAATCATTCCTTTTATAACTATAGAGTTTTTACCTCCTAATTTTAAATTACTTACTTTTATAACTTTTTTCCTCATTATTTACTAAATATTTTAGAACCAAACCTGATAATATCATTATAGAGAACAAAGAATATTAAAAGAAAAATAAAGGATATTCCTATCTTAGTAATTATCTCCTCTGTCTTTAATGAAAGAGGTTTTCTCCTTATCTTCTCTAAGCCTAAAAGAAAAATGTGTCCTCCATCTAAAACTGGCAAGGGTAAAATATTAAAAATTGCTAAACTCATACTTAAGACTGCCATAAGGTGGAGTACAGAAGAAAGCCCCCAGCTTACAGCTTGTTTAGTAATATAATATATACCTAAAGGACCAGTAAGAGTCTCTCTAAAGGGAAGGGCTCCTATTACTATATAAAATAAAGCCTTAAAAGTAAGAAAAGTAAACCTCAGTAAACTCAAACTTCCCTCTATAATCGCTCTTAAAGGGGTGTATCTTAATTTAACCACCTCTTGAGAAGGATAAATCCCGATAAAAGAAAAGACTCTCTTTCTTCCCAAGAGATCTTTTACTTCTTCTCTCTTAGGAGTAATAGTAAATCTCACTTTTTCCCCATTTCTTAAAACTACTACCTCTATTTGTTTGAGGTTAGTATTATGGATTACTTCAGTTATATCCTGCCAGGTCTTTGTAGGTTTGCCTTCTACTTCTAAGATTATATCTTGCTCTTTAATTCCGGCTTTTTCTGCTGGCCAGCCCGGTTTGAGTTTTCCCACCCGGTTAGAAGGAAGTTCTACTCCGGCCAGGAAAACAAGACAGAATAAAATCCAACTAAATAAATAATTAAACAAAGGACCAGCTAATATTATTTTAGCTCTCCTCCCCAAAGGTTTAGACAAAAACTCCCAAGGTTTTCTTTGATACTCTTGGCGTTCAAAACCAGCCAATTTAACATAACCTCCCCACAAGATAAGAGATATATAAAGGTCAAATGTCCTGAACTTAAATTTAGCCAAGGGAGGCCCAAACCCTATGGAGAAGACCTCCACTTTTACCCCTGAAGCCTTAGCTAAAAGAAAATGGCCCAGTTCGTGAACCACTACTAAAATTCCTAAAATGAGAATAAATACCAGCACACTCATATTCTAAAATAAGTTTAAAACACTAATTCTTTTACTTTCTCCCTAGCCCAAGCTTCCCAATAATAAACATCTTCTAAAGAAGTAATGTCTCTTGGTTTATGCTTGGCAATCACTCTTTCTATAATCTTAGAGATGTCAGAAAAACCGACTTTCCCCTTAAGATAGAGGTCTACTACTTCCTCATCTGCAGAAACTAAAACCGTGGGGAAACTTTTTTCTTTGTTAGCTACAAAATAAGCCAAATTAAGTAGAGGAAACTTTTTATAATCAGGCAGGAAAAATTCTAAGCCTTTTATCTTATCTAAAAGGAGCTTCTTTCCTTTTAAAGAAAATTTATCTATTCCTAATCCTGAAGAAATAGGTATTCTCATATCGGGATAAAACATACAAGAAATTAAACTCTTATCTCTCTTTTCCAAAAAGGCATGGACTACTGATTGAGGATGAATAAGTATCTTTATATTTTCTGAGTCTATATTAAATAACCTCTTTATCTCTATCACCTCAAAACCCTTATTCATAAGAGTGGCTGAATCTACTGAGATTTTCTTACCCATCTTCCATACCGGATGTCTTATTGCCTCTTTAGCTTTAACGTTCTTAATAATTTCTTTAGGTTTATCCCAGAAAGGACCCCCTGAGGCTGTAAGATAAACACAAAGAATATCTTCTCTATCTTCTTTCTTAAGAAGATTAAGTACCGCCCAGGCTTCACTATCTACAGGAAATAGTTCGGTATTCCTATTCTTTGCTCTCTCTTTTATAATCTCACCTGCAGAGATAATTGCTTCTTTATTAGCTAAAAGAACCTTTTTAGCCTTCCCCAAACAAGAAAACAAAGGCTTAAGAGCAGAAAGACCGGGCACTCCTAAAACTAAAATATCACATTCTTTCTTAGAAAGTTCCCCCAAACCTTCCTCTCCTGCTAATATCTTCAGGCCTTTATTAATTCTGAGAGTTTTAGCTTT
>Ga0164318_10000110_pt1 | contig 47265 bp, 81 predicted proteins | sample GuaBasSedimGuay9_FD_113734 | JGI IMG/M metagenome (GOLD analysis project Ga0164318, IMG submission 113734) | Subseafloor sediment microbial communities from Guaymas Basin, Gulf of California, Mexico - Guay9, Core 4571-4, 0-3 cm | ecosystem: Environmental > Aquatic > Marine > Hydrothermal vents... | reverse complement strand
TTCTCTCTAATGGATTCAGGTAATTTACTAAATAATTCTTCTACAGATTCTAAATACTCAGGATTCGTCATTCCCAACATTTCTGCTTGTCTTTTTAGTTCTAGAAAATCTTTAGGTATTTTCCATTTAATTATAAACTCATCTACAAAAGGAATATGAATTACTTCTAAATTCTCCATATCGAGACAAGAGATTTTTGACCATCTCTTTTTATCTTTATTCCAAACTATGTAAGGAAAGCAATTCCCTAATAACCAATACTGATGAGCTATATTTAACAACTGTCTATCAAAATCTAACTCCGCTAACATATCGTCAAAAAATTCTTTAACTTGTTTTGCTAATTCTTCTTGTTCTTCAGTAGCATCGGGAGGTAACTTCGGTGTTCCTAACCTTAGTTTAGACAATGGAAGTTGAGTATGCATATCAATACATTGAGCTACGATTGGGTCTTCCCTATAAAAATGCTCGCACCATCTTTTTAATACTTGAGGAGCAAATTCGGGCTTAGGTAATAATAAAGAAGTAGGTTCTAAATCAGGGTCATAAAATTGCAATGGTAAATCTAATATATCTGTTGCTAATTTAAAGCGCTTTTTATTTATAATCTCTGCTATTTTAGGAGCTTTCTCGTTATTTCTTTTTGGGTTAATTATTTTTTCCCTAGTCGAAGATAATTTAATTACCCTAGGTATTCCGTTATTTTTCATAATATCACCTCAAAGTTTAATGCGTTAAACTTTCCAATCCCAATTCTAATCACACTCTAAAATATAAAACAATTGTAAAGCTAATTGTGGGTTGTCTTCTGCAGTTTTAAGTATTTCCTTATTTTTAGTTGAATTTTTAATTAAAGAAATCGCTTCGTTGTTAGATATTTTAACATTTGATTTATCGCTTACTAATTCCCCACCAAATAAAGTACAAGAAGTATCTTGTTTGTAAATACAAGAACTACATCTAGGAGAACTAATTATATATTTAAAAGATTTCTTATGAGGAGGAAGGGCTCTCTTTATTTCATTGCACTTAAAATCATTAGAATCTATATAAAGATTACCATAAAATCCGATAATATCAGTAATAGCCTTAGCATATTTTGTCCAGAATGATTTTGGAAATTTATAAGATTCTAATTTCTTTAGGGCAATTAAAGGAGATTTAACAATAGATAACCATTTGAATTCTTTTATAGCTTGTCTTAAAGGACGTTCTTTGTCTTCAGGTCTAGCAGAAGTGTACTTTGGTCTTTCTAATGTTGCTTCTACCCTCTTATCGAACTTTGGAGACGATAATTCTTTTTCTACAATCGAGACTTTAGAAGCAGTTTTAATTTTTACAGTATCTTTAAACAAACTTTCGTCTACTGTGTCTTTAGAATAATCTGGGGTTTTAGAAAAGGATAGTTCCAAATCAGGTTTATAATTACTCATTTCTTCCTCCTCAAAACATTACCTTTCTCATCTACCTCTATTTCTCTTAAAATTTTCTTTTCTTTTGGATTTGGTTTCCAAATATGCAACACATCGTCTTCATCTGCTACTCTAATAACATCGTTTAACAAATCATCTGCTAATTTTTCTAATCTAAAATTTCTTTTAACTTCTAAATCTTTAAGATTCATTTCTCTGTCTCCTCCATTTTCTTAAGAAAGTCTTTAAGATATTTAATAGCTAAACCCGCAGAAATAGGGTCTCTAAATAAATTTAATTCCAATATTCTTAAAACTGTTTTAATTGCTTTTATTTGAATTTTAGTTAGTATCCCTGATTGTTTCATCTAACCCTAATTCCCTTTCTTCTCAAAGCTTCTATCATATAATCGATATACCCACTTTCCCAAGCCATTATTAAATCTGCTTTATTATAAAAATCCAATCCTGGGTCAAAATTGTCGTATACCTCGTATTGAAATTGATTAGTTTCAGTCCAGCCTTCTACCCATTCCTCCAAATCTTCCATACCCAATCTATCTATATCTTTTCCTTCTGCCTCCATCTCTTCAATAAAATCATCTATATCAAAAGCCATCCAACCTGTTCCCTTTCTTCCTTTAGCAATATCGTAACCTAATCTGTAAGCGTCTCTTTCGTCTCTAATAATATCCATTGAAACTCTAACTCGTCTCATTTCATCCTCCTTACTTCAAATACTTATCCATTATCCTTAATATCCTAGGGTCATCTCCATATTGTCTTATAATCATTCTCCTTATTTCTCTATCGGGTGTTTTAAGTTCGTGCAATGTTTGTATTGCTTTAATTATTTCTTCTTCAGTCCATCTAGAAATCTTAGAAGATGTTTTAGGAATTCTGTCTATTAAGTCTTCTAAATTATCCACTGCGTTTTCGTAACCTGTGATTGCTCTCCACACTTTTGTAAAAATACCCTTTAGCCAAGAAAATAAATCTCCTAATAATCCTGATTTCTTTTCTTTAGAAATTCTAATATATTCCCTCATTGTCATTGTTTCTTCATAAAATCTTTCTATCACAGTTGTAAACTCTTCGTTGACCTCAGAGAAATAAGCTACTAATTTTCTTTTAAATTCTAATATTTGAGGATAAGGTCTTCTTGTTAGTTTTATAGTACTTCTCCCTACTCGAAGAGTAGTTGCATCAGCTTGGGACATCTGGTCTATTATTTCGGCTTCTATTTTAGCATATTTACTTCTTTCCCATTGTCTTTCCAATTCTTTAAGCTGTCTATTTAATTCTGATTTTGCTTTTTCGTATTCTGCTCTTTTTCTTACGAATGTTTTTGCTTGTTTTTGTAAGTCTTCGGGTAAATCTTGTAATCTTAATTCTTGAGCTAATAATCTTAATTCCAACATATTTAAACTCCTCTAAAGTTTAATGCGTTAAACTTTCAATCAAGATAATCTTTTAAAGCAACTAAATGTTTACATAAATGAGGTAACAATTCTGTATTTCTTACTTGAGGAGGCATTCCATTGCTATTTTTTATTTCACTCGCTTTAGGAACTACGGTGAATGTCAATACCCATTCTAAGTTATAAGTAAAATAAGGACAGCTACACCAAACAGCAACATCCACATTCTTTTCACCTTTCTTTTTAACAACATCTTCGGGTTCTAAAAATTTTATATATCCTTTAGACCTTCTACCTGTAGTAGAAGGACTACCTTTAAAACTAAACCAATATCTCAACCATCTTTTACCATTCTTTCTTTTCCAAACTTTAATTACCAAAGGACGAGTTGTTACTTTGCGTTTCTTTATTTCTTTAGGGGTATTCCTGTATAACTGTTTATAAGTTATTGCTAACTTATTTAGACTGGATTCTCTAGTCAGTATTAAATCATCTGTAGTTAAATTCTCTAATAAAATAGGATATTTTTTAATCAAATCTATTTGTTCTTTAGCAAGTTGTTTATTGTAATATAGATTTAATCTCTGAATATTTTTCATAGTCAAAAACGTTCTTCAATTTTGGATTAGTCGTAAAATATCTTCCTATCGCATTATCTGGATATTCGCCAGCTACTTTAACCCCGGCTTTATCCCAAACATAAGCAACTAGTTCAAAACAAACGTGAGCTGAAGGGTCGTCGGGCATAGGAGCTTTGCCTAAGGTTCCTAAATATATTCTCCATAAATATTGAAATAAATGAATAAAATCATAACCTTTACCAATTAAATTTTCTGCTATACTAACTGCTTTATTTCTCTTCCAAGATTCTATTTCTATCGGCCTTAAGAATATAAAATATTTAAGAAAATTAACTTGCTTTTTTAATGGAATCTTTTTAATTCCATTAAAATGAGCGCCTATACTATATCCATCTCCACAATAAATTTCAGCGTGAGAATACCTGCTTTTAGTCAATTTTCTGATTAAGATTGATAATGGAGAATAATATGTTCCGCATAAAATAATATCACCTATAATTAAATTATCTATAACTACTTCTAAGGGCAATTTAACTTCGTATTGGTGGGTAAAATCCACATAAATCCAAGTTGCCTTCTTTATCGATTTTAACATAAGTAAAATTCTCGAATAAATCTCCTGAATTTACATACTCAAAATCTTCCCTTTTAACCCTTATAGGATAATGAGTATGTCCGCAAATAACTACTTTATAATCTTTAGAATACTTTTTATAAATTTCTGTTATAGAATCGTTAATAATATTCTTAAAATACCAAGCTTTACTTCTCCTTGCTAAAGATAAATTTTTTATCTTCTGTAAATCTATATTAAATTTAGAATATAAAAACTGATGTAGTTTAAAACTTAATTTCGCCCACCAACTATACTTAGCCATCAAATAGTCAAATTGATGACCGTGAAATACTAAATACTTTCCTTTAGGGGTTTCAAATTCATAAGACTCTAGTACTTTAAATCCTATTATAGATTCTAAATTTTCAGGGTCATGATTTCCTTTAATGAAAATTACCCTAGCCGACTTATGAACTATAAAATACAATAAATCCAAATCCCATTTGTTCGTTACCCAACTATCTAAAATATCCCCCGCTAAAATCAATTCGTCTACATAACCTAAATAATTAACAAATGCTCTTAGATATCTTTCATCTAGCCTTTTATCACCTATATGAATGTCAGAGATAATGATTCTGTTCATCTTCTCAAAAGTTTAATGCGTTAAACTTTCAAGCTCTTAGAAATTCTTCATATTCTTCCTCATCGTAAGAATAACCTTGTAAAGATACATTGCAATTCTTTCCAGAAGGACTTGTCATCGGTTCGGTCGCTACTTCATAAGGATTCTTTTCATATCCAGGGATAGGAAAAATTTCGTTTTCAATTAAATTTCCAGTTGATACAAAAACCTTCATTTTCATATTCAAACTACTTCTCAAGACAATTGGGTCGGGTTTATCTGGGGAAAGTAAATCTTCAAGTTTTGGGAAATGCCAGTCTAATCTAACCCAATCGTTATTTATATGAGTAACAAAATCGCATTGAGACATTAAAGATTCTATACAATCATAAGTTGTTTGATGAACTGGAATTGATATTAAATTTCCATTCCCTAAAATATCATAATCCATCCATACTTCCCATACATAAATTTTATTATTAAAATCTATATCTGTAGGAACGATAGCCCTACAACTATCCAATCTTAAAACTTTATTTTCTTTTGCCCCTACTTCCCAAAGAATACCTTCTGACGTTGTAATAGACGGGCTTGTAAATCTCTTTAAAGAACCTTTATTTAATTTAATCTTCGGGCAATATTCACAATGCCCAATTCCTTCTAAAACCCGATATTTACCATTAGGAGATTTGACAATAATCGGATTAACGTCTTTATTAACAAACAAACAAGGAGAACATTTTAATATATATCTCATAAATCATCTCCATCAATCTACGTCATATACTGTTATATTATCTAATACAAAATAACTATTCAAAGTATAACCTGTATAAAAACCCCACCCTCCTTTTTCGAAAGAAGTATCGTTAGCAGAAAAAATAGGTTGATTCTCGATAGTAAACTCAACATCTCCCGTATTTCCATTCCAAATTAATTCGAAAGTCTTAGCTACTTTATCATTGAAGATTCCAGAATTAAAATAATCGTCCCTAATGTTAATAATTGAACCTTCGTTTAACTGCTTTTTAAAATATATTCTAGAATCTCGTGGATAAGCATATAAAAAGTAAAAAGAATCTTCTTGTCCTCCGTTTTCACCCTTCTTTCTATATCCAAATATAAATCCGAACGAAGTAAAACTCCAATCTGTAAGTAGAAAATCCCCAGTTATAGCGTATTTAGTTAACTCCCTAACTCCCGTTATCTTGGAAACGACCTTAGTATAATTCCTCAACCATAACGATTTAACACTATTAGGAAAATCAGAAGGAGCTAAACAAACTCCCCCTTGCAAAACTTCAAAGTCTTGGTAAAGATTAGCCATAAATTAACTCCTTTAACTAATATTTACAACTTCAATATTTCCAACTATAAAATTATTATAACTATGCCTTATATTCCCAATACCAAATTTACCTGAACTATAAAAATTAGTAGAATCCAATGTAATCACTGGCCTACTTTTAAAATAGAAATTTACAGAATCGCCTGTAAAATCTAAAAAAGAATCTATTTCCTGGCCGTCATTTAGAGAATCCCAATCATAATAATTTTCCTTTAAAAGCAATTTATCTATCCCATTAAATTTATAAATAAAAACCCTAGAAGAAAAAGAATTTATATAAATTTCATTAAATGTTAAATTCGCAGAATCTAACCCAAAAAATATCCTTAATCTTAAATACCTACTACTATCTACTTTAAGTTTGAATTTTACCCTATAATTATTCGTCAAATTATAATTAAGATAATAATTCCCATCTGCATTCGAAGCTTGAAACCCTTTATCTGTAAAAGCATCTACTTCTGTCCAAGGGTCTCCTTCAAATAATGTTAGATGGGAGGCATAATTATTAGAAATAGTAGGAATAATTACAGAACCATCGTTAATATTATTTTCAAAATCATCTTGAAATAAAACTGTAGTTTTTTCAAAATCTAAATTTTCAAAATTTTGTGCGTAAATAGCATCGCCAAACTCCCAATCTAAATCTTCAAAATTCCAAAACATTGGTAGAACAGGTGGTTCGGGAGCGGGACCTAGCCATTTTTGATAGTCTACATTAATCCCTACCATAAGATGATTATCATCTATTGCATATCCTAAAATAGGTTGAGAACCTACCTTAGTATCTAACATAGCACCATCTATTGTTGGATGTTGGTAATAACTAGTTCCTCTAGTCAAACCTGGATAATCTATCTTTCCATAAAATACTATTTTTCCTTTTGTTTTATCGACTACGATTCCAAAAGGCAAAATATTTGGAGGAGCTTTATACCATATACCGGTAGAATAATCCTGAACTACCCAATCAAAATTATTTACAGAAGGATCTAATGTTTGATTACTAATAAAATTACTCGAAGACAAACTTTCTAAGTCTTCGTGATATCTACCAGTATATAAAATAGGCCTATTCGCATTTGGACTTGTTATTACTTTTCTCATAGTTTAATGCGTTAAACTCTATAATAGTCCTAGATATTCTATAAACCAATCCACCCTTCCCGTTGCATTATTAGGAAAATTTATATCAAAACTCTTTGTAGTTAGATTAGAAGGATAAGGGTTACCTGTTGTAGAAGTATCAAAATGTGGTTGTAAAATAATTCTATAATCTGCAGTTGGTAATTCATATCTTAAATTAACTGTTACAGAAGTTTGATTGGCAAATTCTACACTTCCATTTCTTTGATAATCATTAAAATAATCTACTTTTAAAGAATCTCTATTAAATAAACTATTTCTATAAATCATAGAATTTACTATCTTATCTAAAGACCTATCTCTAACCATACACCCAATAGGCATTCCTTTATATCCATATAACCAAGCAGGAGATTTAGAATCTGGAATATAATTTGCGTCTAACAATGGGTCTTGTTCGCTATTCGTTATGCTAGGAGGAGTATGACTGCCTAAATTATAATTAGGGTTATTATTGTAACTTATATTATTTAAAACTAAAATTCTATCTACAGAATCTTCTGTCTTAATTCCATCACTAACAGAATTGATTACAATATTGTTTATAATTAAAGAACAATCACTATCATCTTCGATTAAAATTCCATATTTTCCACTCCCTACAATCGTGTTATTTACGACAATAGTAGAAGAAAAATCATCTCCTCTTATCCCTGCCCCATAATTTTGTGTTGCGGGGTTTATAATTAAGTTGTCTGCTATGTAACCTTTAGTTCTTGGAAATTGACCTGAAGAAACAGTATCAAATTTAATTCCTTCGTATCTATGATTCTTACAAACATTGCCTTGTATATAAACGTCTATTACATTGCTAGTAATAATTCCTCTTAAACTATCTTCTGTATTATTAGCTAAAATAAATATATCCCTCGCATCATAAAAACAAATAGCTCCATTTTCTGTATTATCTACTCTAGAACAATTTCTACAATCGCAATTTATTACATAAATATTTCTACATAAATCTTCTTCACTAACTGGAGTCGTTAACACTGATTGATATCTTTGAAATTGAATTCCAGATTCATCACAATCGTGTACATATAAATCTTTGAGAACAATATTCCAAACTAATGCAGGAGATAATAAACAAACTGCTCCAGCATTATCTGAGGCTCCTGGAGTATTACTACCGCGTTGATTAAATATCTCAAATCCAGAAATAATAACATCGTGTGCCTGGTCTTCAAAAGCTATTCCATAAGTATTACTCGCATCTATTTTTGGATTGTAATTAGGATCTGCCAATATGAATAATGGCTTATTCGCAGGAATAGTTATTCTGTTGTAAGTTATGTTTGTTTTTACTAAAATAACATCCCCAGAATTAGCATTATCAATAGCAGTTTGTAAAGAATTTGGGTCAGAAGAAGTTAATTCAACATCAGCAGGGGGAATATAATTTCTATAAATTATTCGACTTAACATAAAATCAAATAAAGCTAGCCCTCCTCCCACCAATTCTCCATCGGGGGTCAATAATCTATCTCCTGCCTTCCATCCTTGATTATAAAGAGAAGGTCGATTTAAACTTTTTGTTAAAGAAATATACCAATCTGCCATTTTATTACCTCACTTATAATACTTGACTTGGCCTAATAGAAGTTGATTTTGCTTTATGGAAATTAACAGATAAGCCACTAACTAAAGTACTTTGATTATTATCTACAAAAGCCCTAACTATTACTGTTACAACAGAACCGGGAATAAAAATCCCGGGCAATAAATGACCTTGAATTCTAACATTAGCAAATTCTAAAGATTGAAATTTTTGAGAAGAATAAATATCACTCCCAAAACTATCCCTAACTAATATCTGCACTCCACAATTTCCAGTAATATCTGTCTCTTTATGAGATAACATTAAAGCATTTCTACCCCATCCTTTAGCCTCATTAGGGATAGTGAATTGATAAGTTATATCTAAGTCTTGATTATCGTTCAAACCCGTTACTTGAATATACATTTTATCTTCTGTATAGTCATAAATAGGGACTAATGCATCAGCTTGATTATTTGTTCCGTCTCCTTGAACAGTCGCAGAAGTCGGAGGGATAAATATATCTCCTAATATCGGCCAATTAAATGGAGTATCATCTACTTCGAAAACTGGAGGATAATGAGATTTTGTTATAACCCCAAATAAAAACTTTCTCATTTTATAAACTCCCTTAATTCACACTTATCTTTCCATTTATTAGATTTTCAATCCTTTTATTTTTACATTTAACTTTAGCTAAATCGTTAATAGCATTTACAGAATTATCTATTGATTTTTGCAATTCGTTAATCGCTAATTCATAAATATCTATCTCATCGCGAATTATTTTTATAATTTCAATAAGTTCTTTTAATCTATTTTGAATAATAAATAATTCTTTCATCAACCTTCCTTTCAAAAGTTTAACGCGTTAAACTTTATGGTGCGAATTGTATTTGAATTCTTGCAGAAATTAAATTCTCTCCTTTAGCTTCTACAATAGATACGCAAGTTTCTGGGATTGACTGCAATGTTACTTGAGCTTGTCCATTAACAAGATTTACTTTCAAAGAAGATAACTTACCTCTTGTATTTGTTAAATAAATTGTATCATTATCTTCAGACGAAGTTAGATAATTTCCAAATAAATCTTTCTTTTTGATAAATATAGTACAAGTAGATGTTCCATCTGCAGGAATGTCTGGGATTCCATTTATGGGGTCTGCTGTATCTGTTGCGTCTGTAGATAATTCTAATACTTTGGGTAAATTTGCTATAAATTCATCTCTTGTTATTTCTGATGTTTTTAAATTACAATTTTCACAAGCTTGTTGAGGAGGTTTTGAATCTCCTTCTATACCTATAAAATTGCAATTAATAAATTTACAACCTTGAAATAAGCATCCTGTAAATTTAGTATATGAAAAATTGTAATTTATAAAATCCCCTTCAAATTTGCAACTTATAAATTCTGAACCTGTTTGATTTTTTTCTAAATTCTCTGGAGTCAAAATTTCATTATTATAAACTTTCATAGATTAACTCCTATTTAAGCTACTGAATATTGATTAACAGCATCATCAACATAATTACAAGAATTGTATCCGCCTAAAGTATTCCCTCCTTGCGAAGTAGCAGAAATATATTCACAATTATCAAAACCATAACCCCCATTACTTGCAGATAAACAACCAGAAATCTTGCTACAAAGTCTAAAACCGTGAGAAGAATTAGAACTAGCAGCACTGCCTGATATTTGATGACTATCCAAAAATCCTATAAGATTTCCATTAGCATCACAAGCACTTATACTTCCACAATTATTAAAACCATAATTGTTATTAGCAGAAATACAACTAGAAATACGGTTGCAATTATAAAAACCTGCTGATGTATTATTATCTGCTTGACTAGAACTTATTTCAGTACAAAGATAAAAACCTATAAAATTATTACTTGCCCAACAATTAGATAAAAACGCACAATTATTGAATCCATCATTAGAACAACTTCCAGCTATACAATTAACTAATCTGTAAACTTGATAAAATCCATTTTGACAATTATCTGCCGTACAATTTATTAAAATAAATGGAGCATAAGTTCCGACTGAAACAAAACCTTCTGCTAAATAACTATTCAATGCCTGGCAATTAATTAATTTACACTTTGAACCACTCGAAAAATTAAATCTAAAACAATTACTAGTATATCCCCCAGCGTCTATCTTTAAATTAAAAATTACAGCATTTAACCCAACATCTAAAATCGTGCCTATACTCGATGTCGCATACAATCTAGTTCCCGGCTCGCAAAATACTATTTGAGTATTTACTTGAGTTATTGTAGAACTTATTAAATAATTTCCTGCTTTTACAAATACAGAACTATAAGAAGAATTCTCCAGAGCTGATTTTAAAGCATTTCCAGCAGCAGAATCGCTAGCATATTTACTTCTGTCTATAACTACATCAAAAGTAGAAATATCTAATTCTTTAGGAGCTACAAACGCCCAAGCAGTTCCGTTATATTGTAATAAATCTCCTGTAGACAATGTTCCTGTTACATTATGGTCACTAGAAGATTGAATAGGATGATATCTATTATGATGGTCATTAGGGCCGATATTAGTTAATTCTGAATGCTTTTTAGAACCTAATTCAGATAAAGCAATAGTAGAAGCTACTGGACTATGGTCTCTACTATCGTGGTCAGATGGAGTAAAAGCAGTATGATGGTCGTTAGGGCCGATGTTTGTTAATTCGCTATGTTTTTTAGAACCTAATTCCGATAACGCTATTGTAGGAGCTACAGCACTATGGTCCCTCGAATCGTGGTCTGAAGGTGTAAATGCTTCGTGATGGTCATTAGGGCCTATGTTCAGTAAATTAGTATGAGATATTTGAGTTGGATTGCCTGGACTATGGTCGTGATTGTTGTATTGAGTTTGTAATGTATTAAAAGCAGAAGCATCTGCAAAATCGCTAGCGTGTTTAGAATCTACTGTATCAGCATCAAATCCATTACCGTGACCTTGTCCTGCTAAATTAGCGGCATTTATTTCATCTCCACCACCAATTTCGTGTTCAATAGCGTGAGTATCTCTTTCCCATCTTACCCAATCAGGCGGGTCTCCTGCATTCCAATCACTTCCAGCGATATATAATGTTATTTGACCCGCACCTAATGAAGTATCATACCATCTATCCCCTTCTTTAATATCATGACTTCCCCCACCTGGGGTAGATGGGTCTGTATCCTGTACATAAGTTGCTCCTGCTACTGTAGGCTTATCTTTAAGGTCGTTAAAACTAATTCTTAAAGTTGCTTTTGTTTTGAACGAAGTGTCTATGTTAGAAGATAAAATATCTGCCTGCCCTGCTGGTCTTGTTATTCTAGCAAATTCGATATAAAAATGCCCTGATGGTGGAGTGGGTAGTCCTGAAGAATCTTCTGCTATTTTAAATTCGTAAACTAGCTTAATTCTCCTAGTTGTTTCTGCACCTTCTTGAGGGTCTACAATGTCAGGGTCTTCTGTTCCATCTATTTCGTCTAAGTATAAATCTAAATAAAGCGTATCTGTTCTATTTGAAGATGGAGTTGTAAAGAAATCTATTATTGTTTCTGGAATTGATAATACCCAATAATTAAAAATAACAAATCCTGATTCTACTTTTACTTTATTAGCAGTATCGCTTGTATTTTCTACTACATTACACCCATAAGTAATTCCATTAGATTCGAATAATTGATTTAAGTTATCTTCTATTTGATGAGATAATATATCTTGTAATTCATTTAATTCTGAATCTAATAAATGACGGCGATACTGAAATATTACTTTTGTATATTTCTTATCATAATTAAAAGTATCTCTTGAAATGTTTGCCATTGTTTAAAACTCCCGTAAAAGTTTAATGCGTTAAACTTTAATAAAAGCGAGGTGGCGGAGAGCAAACCACCTCGCAACAGACAGAGGGAGTGGGAGGTAGTTATGGCAGAGGTGTTATGCCCGAATTATGCTGGGCATTAACTTCTGCTATAACTTCGTTTAATTTTGCTTTTAAATCTGAAGAATAAACAGGCTCATCAGTTACTGCTAATAAGCCTGCCTGTTCGTAGCGATATATATCTCCTTCCTCACGAGATTTTATTGTTCTCCAACTGTCCTGGAGCTCTGCTTCTTCAGTTGGGTCTAAGATTAAAGCGTGAGGGTAATGGGTGTCTTTAAAATTTTCAGGAGAATATATATCGCTAATGCGGAGTTGAACTCCATTTGCTCCTGAAGTTATGTTTTGTATTTTCATAAGCATTACCTCCTTCTTCTTATTCTTTCAAGTCTTGCTAATTTTCTATCAATATCTCTTAAAAGCTTACTTGTTCTAGAAGCGCTTCTCCAATATGCTGTTTCGTCATCTTCATCTAACCCTTCTTTTTCTCCATCATCAGCTAAAAACCTACGTCTTCTTGCTAATCTACGCCAAAAAGATTCTTTTTCGTCTTCCTCTTCATCTTCGTCCTCATCATCTTTAGCTAAAAGCCTTCTTCTAAATGCCCTAAGCCTTCTAGCTCTACGAGATTCTTTTTCTTCCTCGTCTTCATCTTGACCCTCTTTGTCCTCTTCATCTTCGTCTTGTGCAGATTTAATCGCCCTTTCAATCTTTCTCAATAAAGAAGGATGAATGTCTACCTTAAATCCTTCTTTTTCTAAAGCTTCTACAATGTCAGATACTGTGTCGAGCTCGTTTGCCAAGACTTCTGTGTCTTCTGCTCCTGTTTCCAAATCCTCGGCGATGTTTTCTAAAGTCTCCTGAATCCTATCTTCAATCTCTGCTATCCTCTTTTTACTTAACTTCATAACTACACCTCCTTAACAAATAAAGTTATGGTGATATTATTAATCTACCTTGACTATCTACAGCTATTTTTCTCCAAACATTATTATCATAATCCCATCCAAATAAATGCACATTCTTGTCCAATCTTTCCCCCTCTGTTGGCGGGTATACTCCTTTTGGATATATGATTATAGCGGGTACGTTTGCCAGCGGTTCTTCTGGAGAACCTGTAGAGGCTAAAATAGTTTCTAACTTAACATAAAACGCTTCTTTATCATTTAAACCTACTGTAGTTGGATTAAATTCATAAACTATCTTTCCTGCTAATGTGTTCCATTTAGGATTAGGTATTTTACCCGAGGAAGCAGAAGGTAAAGGGGCATTTGAAATTGGGTTAATATTTAATTGTAATACTGGACTAAAACTAGCAGAAGAAGATGCATAAACATTATAATGACTTACATCTTCTCTATGATTCCAGTATAAAGTAACTTTATTATCTTCTCTCATAAATACTGATGGTATCATTTTCGTTTACCTCAATATAAAGTTTAATGCGTTAAACTTTAACTAAAATTCATCTTCATCCTCTTCTAACCCTCCTCTTTCTATCCTTCTAATAAGTTTAGGAATAGAAGTACTTTCTCTTGTACTATTAGCCCAATCTTCTAAATGTCCTATGATATAATATTCACACTCATCTTCCAATTCAGTATCTTCAACAGCTTCCCTTATCAAACGTATAGCTTCATTAATTAAATCAGAAGCTTCTTCTAACAAACGAATTCTTTCTCTATCGTCCAATTGTCTTATAGACACTTTCTTCATTATTTCCTCCTTCAAAAGTTTAATGCGTTAAACTTTATTCTTTTACCCACCATTCATTATCAACAATTAAATCTACCCACATATCAGGCTTTTCAAATTCTTTAATCCCTTTTTGCACTTCTGAAACGAATCGTTTTGCTATATTTTCAAAACTCCTTGAGACTAAAAGACAATCAACGATATTTTCATCATCTAAAACTTCCCCTGCGTTATAAGTTATTTGGTCAATAATCTCGTATTTATCTGCATCTTCATCTAAAAACCTCAAAGCGTCTTCCAAAAATCCTTTATCTGATAAAGTCTTTCTTGTCAAATCAGCAACGGCTCGCTTATTTACTTCTAACATATCTGGACTATATTTAAAACCCCAATAGCCTCCACTCCTTCCAACTACAACGATTTCTTCACCTAAATAAGATTCTAAATCCTCTTTGAATAGTCTAACCTGGTCCCACCATAATTCGTCTACGAATCTTTCGTCGCAATATTCTTCAATCGCTTCTCTAGGAACACCTGCTCGTTTTGAAGCTAAATCTAAAACTTTATCCCAATCTGGAACACCCCTAAATTTAACATCCATTACAATACACCAATCTCTAAGGTCTTCAGAATAGTAAGGTTCTAAACCTACAGAATCTGCTACGAATTCTATAATTTCTTCATCTGCGTATTTATCGTAAATTTCTTCTTCTACTAACTGATAAAAATATTCATTAAGTTCTTTGGAATAATAATTGTAATCTTCTTTAATTTTCTTAAGCCAATCGATTTGAGATATTTTTACTAATTTCATTTTTAATAACTCCTTTCAAAAGTTTAATGCGTTAAATTTAATCTTCTATCTCTGATAAATACTTACTAACAACTTGAGTTATTGTTTTATAAACTTCTGAAGTGTCTTCTTTATCTAAAGATTCTTCTGTAACTCCTTTTTCTTTTAGTCTTGATTTTATTTCTTCAAAATCTTCTTTTGATAAGTTTGTTCCACCTTGTTGTGTTGATATTTCCCCTATAACTTTCTCAAATTTACCTTGAGGAGTATATTTATTCTTTTTTAATAATAATGCCAATTTTTTAATTTTTGATGCAGTTCTATATTGAGGATAAGTAGGCCTTTCGTATTCATCAAATAAAGATTTTCTACTTAAAACTGCTTGCACATCGTCAATAGAAACTTTAGCTAAATATCTACCATTCTCTGAACCTATTATTAAATTATTACCTTGCTTGCTATCTACAAACCAAGTATGAGTCTTAATTATTCTTTGAGGAAGTTGTCTGTTAGTATCTAAATCGATTACAGGAGCATCCTCAAATATTCTCACTTCGTCTCCAATATGAATTTTATCTGCTTCCATTTGTGTTCTGTTATTTACATCTGCTCTTAATGTTTTGGCTAATTGTCTTAAACTCATTTTTGCTCGCCTCCTTTAAATAAATAACCTTCATCTATTTTTAAAAGTTCCTTTTCAGTAATGATTTTATATTTCATCCCATGAAACGAACAAAATTTTATAGCCGCTTCTTTTTTAGCTTTAACAACAGGGTCATTTAGTTGACTAGAAGGCTTTATTTCTTCTATAACTATTTGTTTTGGAGTTACTATGTAAATATCAGGAATATAATAATGAGTCTGATTGTCTTTTGGACTTATATATGGGATTTTTACTTTATGATTTCTATACCACCTAACATTGTATCGGGTTAATAGCTTAAACCTTATTTCTTCCCAAGAAGAATCAAATGTAACTTCGCCTTCATTTGGATTATAAAATACTCCGTGTTTTGTATTATACGGAGTTAATTTTTGCTTGTTTGTTACTTTAAATTTATTTAAAACTTTATGTGTCCAGGGTATTAACTTTTGGGAGAAGATGTCAACCATCTAATAATACCCCATAAGAAGAAAATCAAGAAGATAACTAAAATTATTTCCATTTAGAAAAATTAATACATTAAACTTTAAGCACTTAATTTAATATGCGACTTTATAATATTAAATAATTCCCTCAATTGATTATCATTTAGATTAATGATGTCTGAAAATGCTATGTAAACTTTATTTTCTTGCTTACTTCTATAAATTTTATTTTCTACAAATTTAGGTAACTCCTTATTGTCAACAAATTCTATTTGTAATGCATATTTATTTAAACTAAAGAAAGGCTTGAGTATTTCATTTGCTATATTTATAATTCTTTCTTTTTGTTTATTGTCTATTTCGTAAAACTCTCTTCTGAATGATATAGGAGTTAAAGGTTCTTTTCTTTTAATAAAACTATTGCAAGTTGTTTTAGAAGAATCTCTAATTACCCTTCCTATCTTATCACAAAGACCTATATCATTTGTATTACAATAAGGACTAAAAAACTTACAATCAATACAATAACCTTTAATTTTAGATTTTTGTTTAGCCATTTTACTACCTCCCATCAAAAAAGTTTAATGCGTTAAACTTCTACAACGCTCTATAAATCATTTCATATACATCTCTCCCTTCTCTCGATTTTATATCTTTCAACATATCATCTGTTAATTCGTCCCTAAAACGAAGTAAAGACATCGGAGCACCGTGCAAAATCCCAGAGATTTGATTTATAAGCCTAAAAACTTTTTCATAATCCTTAAATCCAAAATATCTTGCTATTTCTATTCGTGCTTCTATATGATAATTTCTATCAGTTAAATCTTCTACGGTCTTAACTAAATCTTCTAGATTATTTACTCGTGTAATTTTTACTTTTTTCATTCCTGACCTCCCTTCAAGTTTTACGTGTTTGACTTTAACTATAGATTATTTTTATAAACAAATTATACTCTTCTTCTGACATTAAATTTTTAAGATATTCTTCAGGAGATTTTAATACTCCAGACTTTTCTACATACTTGTAAAATATATTTGGAGCTGACCAATTACGAGAATATCTATAAGAAGTAGGAAAATCTAGTTGATTATAATGCTTACTATAAATATCCTCTCTCGTTTCAAATACTTCTTTTTGAATCTTCTTAATTGAATAGTAACTTGCTTTTATATGTCTTCTATAATCTTCGAATAAACCTAATAAATCGTTATTAAAAACAGATGCTTCTTCAAATTGTCTTTTAATTCTTAACATATTTGCTACTTCATATTTTATATGTCCAAATAAAGAGATTATATCTTTTATAACTTCTTCTGCTTGTTCTTTTATTTCTTGAAATTCTTTATCTGGTATAAATTCAAAATCTACTAGATTAGGGCCTTTATACCATACTTCTCTTACTACATCATACCAATTATCTGATTCTAATACTCTTCCTTTTGATATTACAAAATACTGCCTTTCGTGCTCTGAATTAGGAAATGTTACTCCATTTAGTTTGTATATTATTCTTCTTAAAAAACTTCTTATGCCTAGCCAATTTTTTAACGATAATCCTAATTCTGGATTATATTTTAAAAATAATGGAAAATCTATTTCAACATTTATATCTACATCAGTATCGTTGTGATATTGATTTGTAGTAATACTCCCTGTTAAAGAAATTCTATATACCCATTTTTCTGGATGTCTTAATTTATGTTGTCTTAAAATATCAAACAATGGATTTATTATAAACCACTTTGCCTCATCTTTTAGTCTTGGTAATCCATCTGTTTTATATTCCCATAATGTAGGCGATAAAGAAGGACGAGGAGGGTCTATTTGCGATGCTTGTTTATTTTCTTTTGGAGATAATTGTTTTATTGCTTTATCTACATCCCATATAAATTTTTCTTTGCCTGGAAGTATATTATTATATACATTGTCTATAAAAGCAGTCTTTTTATCGAATTTAAGTAATTCATTTCTTGAAATAGGAATACAACATCTGCCTGTTCTTCTTAAAGAATATGGAGCAATATGAAGTCCGTGTAGTTTATTTGGGGATGTATCTAAACGGATTTGATTTGATTTGGGTTTTTTGTATTCTGTTACAATGTCTTCTCTATCTCCATATTCTTCGGCTAGTATTTTTTCTAGCCAATTACGCATTTTGTTTATTGATATTTCAGGCATTTTAGTTTACCTTTTAAATAAAAGTTTAATGCGTTAAACTTCTTGCAAATTCATAACTAGTTTTACACCTATCTCTCTAGACTTCGCTTCAATTGTTTTAATCATCTTTTCTAATCCATCTACATCTCTAATTAAATTAGATTGAATTCTAGGTTCGAGATAATTATCAGCATTTGCAATGAAAGAACTTAAATCCTCAATTGAATCTTTTAAATCATCGCATTGATATTGAATTTTAGAAATTAAATCTGTTGCTTCGTCTTTTATACTTCTAGAAATTTTAACCTTTTTCATCTGTTCACTCCTTACAAAGTTTAATGCGTTAAACTTTAAATTACTTTCTTTAAATTTAACATCTTTAATAAAAACTTGTATTCCCCTAGGTAAAATTACTTCTTCAGGTTCATCAAATATTTCTATAATATCAAAATCGTATTTATATAAAGTTCTATCGTACGGCCACCATTGTTTTCGTTCTTCTTCTGTTATTAAATGCTTATTTTTAAGTTTTCTAAATTCGTCTAAATCTATTGGTTCGATATCAGTTAATTTAATTATCCCTAGTGCTTTATTATTTTCTACCAGCACTAGAGGAATATCAAGCATATTGTAAAATGGTCTTGACTTTATAATTAACTTCTTTTTGCCTTTTGCTATTAGTGTTCCGTGAGGAGGAACTAAATATATTCCTTGCATTGGTGAAAGTTTAATGCATTAAACTCAATTTAAATTTAAGAGTTATTTTACAATCTAGGATTTCTTACTTCTTCTAAAATAATTTCATCATTCTTATCCATTAAAATATGACCCCAATATTCTAAAAATTTCCAAAACTCTCTTTTATACTCACGCCATTCATCTTCAGTCAATCCCATAACTGCTGATTCAGAATCATAATCGACTAATCCCCATTCTTCCGCTTCTCTTAAAAATTCAGATATTTCTGAACGAGTAGCATTAGGAGTAAAATAAACTTTATAATATTTCATCCTAGCTGATATCTTAACATACTTCATTTTAAATTCCTCCTCAAAAGTTTAATGCGTTAAACTTATAATTTTTTAGATATTTCGTATAATTGATTTTCTGCTTCTAATATAATATCTTCGAATATATCTATTTCTTTTAATAATGCTCTGTCTTTTATTTCTTTTTCTACAAAATAACTAAAGTCTGCAGTTATATCTTTTATTTCTGTAATTCTTTTCTGAATTTCTTTAATGTAAGGTGGAATAGGAAGAATACGTTTTTGTTTTACCATCTACTACCTCCCACTTAATAAAGTTTAATGCGTTAAACTTTAATTGCATCTTCACTTTTAGGATATACCCATAGGTGAAAACCTCTTTTGCCTGTATGATATATTTCTACTTTTTTTACTTCTTGTCGTTTAGATATAAAATCATAAACTTCTGCTACGAATTTTTTATAATCTTGCCACTTAACTTTATCACCGTAATCAATATCTATAACACAATACTCGCTTTTAGATGGAAAGCCCATATAAATATCTACTGTCTTTCCTGTAATTATTTCATCCCAAGTATTTTCATTAAGACGATAATATTTTTTACCTTCTCCAGGATGTCTTCTAAATAATAAATCAGCAGTAGGAGAAGGTTTAATCATATAAGCTATTTCGCCTTCTCCCACTGCTTTTAAAATCAAAGATTTGGCTTTTTGCCAATACTGCCAGATATGAATTTCATAAAGGTCTTTGTAAGGGCCTTCGTCTATATCTTTAGTTGCTTTGAAAACTAATTCATCAGGATGGTCTGGGAAGGCAGAATATTTTTGTATGAATTTATTGATTATAGATTTCACTTTGCTCCTCGCGACTTAAAAATACTTATAGAGAATGGACTTAACTTGGTCGTCTAATTCTAAAACTGCTTTAACAAAATTAGTAGCGGCTTTAGCAGCGGCCTCCAATTCGTGAGGATTTCCTCCCCAAGCATCGACTAAAGTAGTAAACCTATCCCTAAGCTCTTCCCAATCCCTAATCTTGGAAAGATATCGAATATAATCTGGAATTTTTCGTGCGTTTACAAGGTCTTCTCCAAGATAAATTAAACTTTCTCCTTCGCCTAAAATAGGTTTAATCTTTCTATAATAATCTTCCCAAGCTGATATTAATTCGGACTTCGCCTTTTCTAAATCGCCTTGAGAAATTTTAACTTTTTTCATTCTAAACCTCCTTAATTAAAACGACTCTAATAATCTTCTATATTTACTATAAATAGAACTCATAATTCTTTCGTGTGCTAGCGATTCTTCTACGAATTTCCTAAGAGCTTCGACTGCTTTTTTCGGGTCAAAATCGGGACCCCAATCCGATGCTATCGAAAAAGTAGCTTTATATAAATCATACCAAGAATCCGTTCTTTGTACTTCTCTAATAACTTCGGAAGCGATTCCTACCGCCTCGTCGAGGTCTCGTGCTAAATATTCGATTTTCTTAGCGTAATTACTAAGGCCTCTTATAGCTTTTAAATAATCTTCCCAAGCATCTATAATCTCCCTTTTTGCAGATTCAAATTCGCCTTGTGCCATTTTAACCTTCTTCATTTTAAACCTCCTTCAAAAAAAGTTTAATGCGTTAAACTTTAACCCTTGCTTTTAATATCCTTTAATATCAATTTAATCAAATCTGCTTTTTTGATTTTATTTGGGATTGATATCTTTCTTTGTTCTGCTAATTCTAACAATTCTGCTTTTGTCATTTCGTTTAATTCGGACTTTGTTATTCCTGGTCCATCTAAACAATCTTTACATACAAAATTCTTTAATTCTGCTAATACAAATTGTCTTCCACATTTCTTACATTTAAATGTTGCTCTAGGCATAATTATTCCTCCTTTCTTATTAATAAATTAAAATACTCCACCAAACAGTAACTTTACAAATATCCCGCTTTCTTTCATCTAAAATACCAAAACAACCTACATCAATCCTTCCCGTATTAAATTTACGAATTTCTTTTCCTACATAATTTTTAGTTAAATCCCACGTATCTATATTGTAATGAATCAGCAAGAAATTTTGAGTATCTTTTCTTGTTGTTTCTTGCATTACTTCAGGAGGGATTTTAAAGAGAAGATGGTCTACAATTGAAATTCCCCAATAATCTTTTTTACTATATCTTTTTTCTATTTCAAACTCCTTATTTTCTATTCTCAAAAATCTTAATCCTGGTTTTCCTGGAATTTTATTAGTTCTTCTGATAATTTCATCAATTACAATTTGATTAAGTTTATCTCTTAAATCTTCTGCAATTTTTCTTGCTTCTGATTCGTCTATAGTAATTAAATCTTTAGATATTTTAACTAACCCCACCTTAAACATCTCCTTTAAATTTCTCCTGAAATTTCTTTATGATTTCACTTCCTTTATGTTTGAAATATTGAATTGCTCTTTCGTGTTCTAATGCTTTTTCTTTAGTTGGAAATCTACCTAACAATCTTTCTCCTTTACTATCGTATAAGCACCATATTTGTTCTGATTTTGGGCGATTCGGGTCAAGGTCTTTCTTTGGGCATTTTTTGATTATTGCTACTTTACCTTCCATTTTATTTAAACCCCTTAATTTTATTATATTTACAAAAATTTTAAGGTTATTTTAAAATTTTTAAAAGTTTAACGCGTTAAACTTTTAATTTCGATTATTACATTGTCCACTTCTATATCTAATTTATGTACATAAGAAAGCGATTCCTTATCTAATCTATCTAATAAGTTTGAAATCGAGTTTAATTCTTTTGAAAGTTTAGGATTTTCTATCAATTCTGCTAATTCAACTAAACCTTTTATTTGATTTTTACATTGACTAGCCTTTATTCCTACAAATAATAAAGTTTCTATTATATCCTCACTTATCTTTCTTGCTATTTCTTTGAATTCTGTTTCAAGTTTGTAAACGGGTAAAATTTTAACTTTCTTCATAAGTTTAATGCGTTAAACCTTACTTCTTTACTACAAAATCAACTATACCATATCTTCCAATATAATATTCATATCTTCTTACAATTCTTCCTTTCGATAATAATCTTACTTCTTCTATTGATTCCCAATCGTCTTCTTTATCCCCTACGATATCTTCTACTAAATAATCTACTTTTCCCATCTCATTCCTGGGAGCATTTTAACAGTTCCGAAATTTCTTCTCCTGCCATTACGATAAAGCACTTCTATTTGGAAAATTCTCGCAGACTGCTTATCAAGGTTTAACGCATTAAACTTTTCTAGATACTTCTCTATTATTTGGGATTCTTTGAAAATAGGTTTAAGTTTATTTGCTATAGATTTCAATTTTTCCATATCCTCCTCTCTAATATAAGTTCTTTTTATAATATAGTCTAAATTTTTAATTTTTGATTTAAAAAGTTTAGGTTTTTCTTTATCGTCTAGTAAATTGACTAGTTTGTAGTTTATTTCCACTTGTTCGTATTTATTATTAAGTTTGGATTGGATTTGTTTAGGAAGGTCTTTAAAATCTTTCTTGAAAAACCAATCCTCTAATTTGCCTTTTGTTTTAATAACTTGTAAGGTCTCTTCTTGAGATAAAATTCTAGGAATTCTATCTACATTATCTCCATTAAAGATTAAGTATTCTCGAAATAAAGTATTGTTAGGAATTTTAAATTGCTTTTCTACATCTTTAGGGGTGATGTAAATATTACCTCTTGTCTCTGAAAATTGTTTTATATTTGAAGATAATAATTGAAAGAAATCTTTGTCGTCTGAATAAATAATTATATCCTTATTTTTGTTTAAGTTAACTATGGAAGCTATAATTCTATCTGCTTCTCTATCATCTTTATAAACTGGAAGACCTATTAAAACTAAAATACTTAATAAATATTCATAATCTTCTTTACCTAAATCCCAAGGTTCTTCTCTATCTTTTCTGTAATCAGGATATATTTTAGATAGTTCTTTATCTTCGCTATCAAAAACTAAAGCTATGGAAGTTGGATTAAAATCGTTGTAAAGTTTTATTATTGAACGAGGGACGCCTACACACATTGGATAATCTACTTTATTTTCCAATGCATAATAGGCTTTAAAGCATAAACCATCCGCATCTATGATTAAAATCATTTTAATTAGTCATTTAAACGAAACGGATTATCCCAGTAAGATTTAAATTCAAAATTGGGAAAAGTTGCCAATTCAAAATCAGAAATTTTCAAAGGGAGATATTCTATTTTATATCTACACAAAATCCATTTAGACTCAAAGTCGTTGTAAAATCCTCTAAAAATATTACCCATTAATTCTATCGTGTTTAAAGGAGGAGCTATTACTACATCTCTGCCTTTGTATTTATAAATCTCAGAACCTCTTAACTCAACAATAGGACTCGCTAGATTGAAAACTCTTTCTTTCAATTCTTTATAACAATCCCAGTTTAGATAAATTACCCTAGTATAATCTCCGTATTCAGAAAATTCATTAAATCCTTTGTCTAATTTTTCTAAAATATCCATCCCGATCCTCCTTTCTCAAAAGTTTAACGCGTTAAACTTTTTATAAAATTTTGATATTAAATAACTTTCTTTTTTCTTTTTGTATTTTTCTAACAATTCTTTGTAATTAGGGATTTGTGTTAATCTTAAATCTGCTTGATTGGTAGCAGATTTATCATCCCTAATTCTTTTAAATCTAGGTTCTCTTAGTGTAGGACCTAAAACTTCGTCTATAATTTCATATTTGCCTTTAGAATACTTAAAAACTGGTCTTTCGGCAATAAAAGGTTCGTGGTATTCTACTTCTATTACAATTTCAGGTTTTACTAAAATTACATTTTTATAATCTCCTTTTAATTCTTCAGGATTTTTAAGGTCGGCTTTAGATTTACTTAATTTTTTATAAAAATCATCTCTTTCAGGGTCAGTATATCCCGAACCTACCCTAGCGGTTAAAATATAATTTTTATTCTTATCCATTAAGGCTACAAATAAAGCTCCGATAGTTCCTTTAAATTTACCTGTTCCCATATCATAGCCAATAACAGCACAGTCTGCAGTATCTCTTCTTTTAATCTTATAAATTTTATTATCAGGTGTTCTAGCTACAATACCTTCTTGATGTTTCTTATCTACCCAATCTTTATAAAACTTTTTGAAGGTATCTACTTTTCCCCATACAGTTTTAGCAGGTTGAATATATTTAGCATTCTTAAATAATTTAGCTAATTTCTCATAAGATTTCTTAAAACTTTCATAATATCCTTCTTCGTGAGCTAAAGGTAATTCTTTTCCATTAATTTCAATAAATTCAAAAGGAAAATATTTTATTTGTTTTTCTTGTTCTGGGGAAGGGTCTCTAATTATATCCATTGTCTCGGGGAAAGACAATGGAGTATTATTTTTAACTGCTACTATTTCTCCAGCTATCCAGCAGGAAGATATTGTTTTATCTTTTTTAAGGATTTTTTCAGCCTCTTTTGTTAAAGGTAAGTCTGTAACTATTCTTCCCTTTAAAGTCCCGAGATGAACTTTTCCATCTTCGTATCTTAAAAGATGTAAAGCGCCATCGTATTTCCTTTGAAAAGCACCTTCACTTTTACCTAAAATTTTAATGAAATTATCAAAGGTCGAAGATTCTATTCTCTGTTTATCCTTCCAATCTCTAGCCCTTTTTTCTATAGGATTGCCGTGTTTTATTTCTTGTTTCATTTTAATCCACTTAAGTTTAACGCGTTAAACTTTATTCTTTTAAATCCGTATACTTTTTAAAATACTTGTATTTAATATTAAAATAAGACCAATCATTAGATAGTTTTAAACCAACTAATTGAGTAGGGTTAGCAAATTCTTCTTCCCTTATTTTATAAATCTCATTTAAAATCTCATCCTTCTCCTGTCTAGACAATTTCTTAAATTTATCTGCCAGAAACTTAGCTTCTTTTCTAATATCTTTAAATTCTTTATCAGGGTTAAAGGATAAAGGAATCCAAATAGGCCCTTTAATCCATTTATTACCTAAAATATCGTAAAATCCATCCCCTTCTAAACAACAATCGTCTGAAATGATAAAATATTGAATTTGGTGAGAATTTATAGGTCGGATTTGAGATAATATTGGGTATAATTTTTCTCTCATCTCCTCCCTGTCCCAAGGTCTATGATTTACCCTCTCGTATAAGAAAGGATTAATCCCTACATTAACATCTAAATCGCTTTTTTCTGTGAATTGATTAGTTACTAAAGAACCAGTTAAAATAACAGAGGATACCATATCCCAAGTATATTCTGGAAATTCCCTAATAGCATATTTCAAAATATTTAATATTCTAGACCTAATCCCTGGCTTTAAATAATGAGGATTAAAAGGATTATCCCATATACAGGAGTCAAACGCTTCTTTCGGTCTATCTATTTGCGACATTTATAACTCCTCAAAATACTACCACTGGTAGATTTTCTGCAATTTTACAAAAAAAAATAAAAATTTAGACCTTTCTTCTAGGTCCTTACAGCGTCTTCTTTTCCTCACTAGCTATATAATCTATAATTTCAGAAATTAAATCTGCTAATTTTTTACATTTTATTTCTAATTCTTTATCTATAGCTAATTCTGATTTAATAAGTGCCCATTCCCTAAAATCTTCTAAAAGATTTAAATCACTTCTTTTATGACTCCTAGCGAATAAATGAGAATTTCCGTACATAATCCTTCCTAAGTTTAACGCGTTAAACTTCTATATCTTCTGTTTGTTTAGTTTCTTTAAAAATCCTTTTTCTTTCCTTCAAAGACAAACCTCTTACCTTTTCCAAAGCTTTTTTGACTTCTTCGTTTTCTTCCATCTCAGGTTGTCTTTCTGAAGATTTAACTATAAGCCAATTTCTTCCCCTTCCTGTTTTAATTAACGAATAAGTTTCGTCTTCAAAAGTCTTTTCCCCGAATAAAGTAAAAACATATTTGTTATCATATTCCATATCTATGAGGACATAAAGTCCTCTATCTGCCAATTTTACTTCACCAGCACCATAATAACCTTTAGGGATTATGAAAGAATCGTTAAAATCAGGAATCAGTCTATAATCATAAGGATGGTCTTCTGTTTCGTTAGCTAGTAACTTATCGCCAACTTTTCTAGGAAGTTTATGCTTAGAAATAGCCCAACTTCTAAGCACCCAACCCGGCTTATTAGGAAGGTCTTCGACACGGGGTAAGGGTTCTGGGGTTTCCTCAATAATTTCTTCTATTTCTTTAACCTCCCTTAAGGGTTCGACTCTCTTTTCAACATAATTTCCTAAAGTTTTCTTAATAGAAGAAACTGGAAACCCCAACCTTAAATCCCAATGATGGACAGTAGCAAAATGATTATGAATAACAAATAATTGAATAAGCCCGGGTTTTAATTTAGATAAATCGTATCTAGGCATAATCAATATCCGTATCTATACCCATATCCATATCCAGGCTTATAACCATATCCATAACCATAGCCATATCCGTATCCATATCCAGGCTTGTAACCATATCCATAACCATAGCCATAACCAGGTCTATAACCATACCCATAACCTAATCCTTGAGCTCTTCTAAATCTTCTAAAAGCCCATCTTCTTATAGGTCTCCTAAAACCAATCCTTCCTCTTATCCTATCTGTTCTTACAGGTGTTCCACATTCAGGACAAAAATTATCCTTAGAAGCTAACTTGGTTCCACAAACCCTACATCTATTCCCAGCTAAATCTTCTGCCATTTTTCTTAACTTCTTATAAATCATAACACACCTCCTTTAAATAAATAAGTTTTCTGATTTTAAGGGAGTTTAACGCATTAAACCGAATCTTCCTTTAAATAATTCTCTACGAACAGAAGTAGGTCTATTAAACATTTTAGTAGGGGCAGATGGCAAAATGTTTTTTCTAGATGGTTTAAATTTCGCTCTAGCTGAGGTTGAAACCTTTTTAGATTTGTTTAAAATTTCTCTTGTATAAATTTCATAACATAAATGAGCTACCGCGTCAGCTATATCATCCCCAGGGTCTTCTTCTCCTCCTTTTGATTTAACAGAGATTAAATTATGAGGCTTTAATGTTTTCTCTAAATTTAAAAATTGTGTTACAAATTCTTGGTGATAATAAAAACTAACCCTTTGAGTTTCAATTAAATCAATGAGGGTTTTATAAATCATTGAATTAAATTTTTCTGTAAAGAAATGAACTTCTACCTTTATATTATGCTTCTTTTTTAACCTTTGTGATATGTAAGCGCTTTCAAATTGGTCAAAAAATACCAACTTAAATTTATATTTCTTATGCATATCTACTATCCAATCTTCTATCATTTCTATATCTATTGCATTTAAATCAAACTCTTCAGGATACCATAATTGAATTAAATCTACAAAAACTAAATTATTTTCTGCGTGCCCTATTGCTCCTGAATAACCATGAACCTTATTAGAAGGGTCTAAAGTTAAATAATAATTAAACCCAGGCATTACTACCAAATTAGGAACTGTAATGAGTTCTCCTTTTTCGTCTCTTCTGAAGCAGGACATAAAAATATCTCTCTCATTATCAGGCAAAAACTTCTCAGTACTGTCTGCAAATCTCGCCCCGTATTCTTGCCAGAATGTCCTTCCTCTATCAACGCTTTTTAAAAATCTAAACGTAATTTTTGGGTTCATCTCCCAAGTAGGTATTTGGAACATTAACATACTTTCAGAACTAAAGGATTCTAAATACAATTCATAACCTTTATTTGTTTTATCCTTATCTTTAGGAGATGATAAAACAAAGGATTTTCCATCGTTACCAAATGCAGCTATAGAAGGTTGTAAAGCATCATAAACTTTTCTACTTGCCCTGTGTTTAGATTTATCTTTGTAATGACATAGCTCTTCGAATATAACTACAATATTACCCGAACCTCTTATAGTATCGGCATCACAAGGAGAAGTTTGGATTACCATTGAACCTAACTTTTGGCTCAATTTATCCCCACGTCTTTTTAGTCTTTCTAAATCATAAGGAGAATATATTTCAGCTTTGCCTTCACTATCAGCTAAATTCTTGATATAAGGTTTAAAGAAAGGTGATAACAATAAACCTGATTTAATATCTGTCCATTCTTCTGAAGTTTGTTCTTCTGAAGAAGCAACAATTTGAACTCCTATTGTATCACCTTCAGGAAGTCCATAATAACCTTGAGGGTCATATTTGCAAATAAGCTTATATACTTCATATAAAGTAATACAAGAAATTAAGTGAGTTTTGCCACCCCTCCTTCCACAAATTAAAACTAATTCAAAAGGCTTAAAGTTATCAAAATCGGTCATCAAAGAAATATTAGTCCTCGCTCTCCCATCATACCATATTTGGGATAAATGGTCTAAATATTCTGTTTCTGTAAATTTCTTCAATTCTCCAGAAGGATATTCCCTAAATCCTATTACCTTTTCTTTATCTTCTAATTCTAAACCATAAAAGAGTTTTACTATAAATCTTTGGACAGGGTATAATTTTCTATTTAAACCCCAAGACGATTCTATAAATGTAATAGGGTCTGCGGGTTGTCTTGGTTCGTTTATTTCTAATTTACAATATTTGTCTAAAACAGATTCTAAATTCATAGTTTAACCCCAAAAGTTTAAACTTAAACGAATGTTTTATTAGGAACCTCCGAAAGTCTCTTCTCAACTATTCCACAATATTTTGGATTTAATTCAATTCCTATCCACTTTCTACCTAATTCTTCTGCTACCTTTGCTACAGTACCACTTCCCATAAATGGGTCCAATACAATACCCGCTTCCCAATCTGCATTGCAACCACAATCCGTCCAGCCAATAACATTATATTCAATCTTCATACGATATTTAGTAATATCTCGTCGATGAAAGGATTGATTAGGGTCTAAATCTGTTCCGCTTTTACCCTTTCCCGTATTCACTCCCGGTCGAGTAGGGATATAGCTTTTATCTATTATTCTTTCCCTAATCTTTCCACATTTCTTGCATATCCATTGCGGGCACCCAGCTTTTATCATTGGCCTGACTAATTTTTCAGGAAAAGTAGCAAAATGGGCTTCTGGAAAGGGTTGTGTTGGAATAACCCAAAGGTCTCCTGGATTCTTGCCGAGGGAATGTCCTTCGGGCCTCTCGCCGGGAGAAAAATGTCCCCCTGGAAAAGAATTATTGTATGGTTCTTGACTTTTGTCTCTTAGTTTATTAACCGCGTCCGTCTTATGCGATACTCTCACCGCATTCAAATCAAACCAATACTTCCTACTCTTAACGAGCATAAATACAGGCTCGTAAGCATTCGTAAATCTATCTTTAACACTTGAAGGAAGGTGATTGGGTTTATACCAGATTACGATGTTTCTCAATATCCAACCTTGTTCATCAATCATTTTAAGAATGAGACGATAATTTTGTAAATGCATACATTTTTTAGGATAATTTATCCAATCGGGAATCAATTTTCCTTCCCTAGCTTTCGGATTTTTAGCATTAAAATGTCCTTGACTACCATTATAACTGTCTCCGTGATTCCAAAACATTACCCCTGTTTTTTTCAAAATCCGTTTAAGTTCTATTGTGATTTGTAATAATTTTTCTAAATATTCTTCTAAAGTCTTTTCTAATCCTATTTGTTCTTCTACTCCATAATCTCTCAATCCCCAATAAGGGGGAGATGTTATTATACAATCAACGGATTCGTCTGGTAATCGTTTCAGTATTTCTAACACATCTCCTTGATAAAGAATCCCTTTTTGTCTCTGTAAATAAATGTTTTCTTTAGGGAACAAATCTAAACCCATCTAAACCCTCAAAGTTTAACGCGTTAAACCCTAAATAAAACCTTTATTCGGAATTTTTGACAGTCTCTTTTTTATTATATTACAATATTCTTCAGACAACTCTATCCCAATCCATCTTCTCCCTAACTTTTCGGCGACTAAAGCAACCGTCCCACTACCCATAAATGGGTCTAAAATAATCCCAGGAATTACCCCTGAATTACAATCGCACTTTTCAAAATCGTCAATCTTGATTTTCTCGACTGGGCGGTAACAACCACCGCCTTTTCTTACATTTCCATCTTCTTTACTGGGCCCTAACGATTTTACAGCTGATTCCTTTCTATATACAGAAATCTTCTTTTTCCATACCTTACCACATTTAGAACAAATTAAAGGAGGACACCACCCTTTAATCAAATCCTTCACTAATTTAGAAGGAAAAGCCGCAAAATGTTCCTCACTATTAGGCTCGGTATAAGCAAGCCAAACATTAGACCGATTAGAACCTATCTCATCAGGTCTCATTAAACGGTCTCTATAAGTACCCTGACCTGTTCCTTCATCCCAAAGAGAATGTCCTTTCTTTTTTAATTCGGGCCCTCCCCATCTATCAAGACCTTTCTTATAAGAAACCTTTAAAGCAAAAATATCACTATAATAATCTTTACCTTTAGTAAGCATAAAAACAGGCTCGTAAGTATTCACACACCTATCCGTAACAGGAAATGGCATAGCGTTTCCTATATGAATATCTTTTTTCTGGAAATAAACTTTCTTTGCCCAAATAATTATATCCCTTAAATACCAATCTTGAGAATCCAATATCTTAGCAATAAATAAATAATTCTGCATCAACAAGGACTTGGACTTATATTTTTGCTGAGGAACAGGTTTATCATAAATATCCCAAATTCTTCCTAAATTCTGTTTCTCCCTTTTATCTCCTTTCCCGCAACCACTTCCCCCATAACTATCGCCGTGATTCCAAAATAAAACACCTGATTTCTTAAGAACTTTATGTAATCCTTCGGTTATTTCTGATAAATGTTCCCAATACATTTCTAAGGAAGGTTCTAAACCTAACTGTCCGAACCAAGCTCCGCATTTCTTACAAAATCCGCCTACCGCCGAACCGTCTCGATTTCTTATCTTATCGGTTTCTTTTATATTAAAGAGCGTTGATTTATCAGAAACGCTTATCCTAAGAATTTTTTCTCCTAAATCAAAAATATGCTTACATTTGCAATTCCCATCCCACACCAATTCGGTACCTGGATAACATCTCAGACCATAGTAGGGCGGAGATGTGATTATACAATCTATACTTTCTTCAGGAATATTTTCTAAAATTTTTCTACTATCCCCTTTATATAAAATTCCGTTCCTAGTTTCATAGTATCTATTTTCTTTTGGGAATAAATCTTTCCAATCTTTCATAATCCTCTTCCAAGTTTAATGCGTTAAACTTATTATTTCTAAATAAAGGTTTTGTTATTTCCTTTTATTATACTTTTCATTAATTCGTATTCTTTACTTTTCTTAACATTACAATTCTCCTAATTAAATACCAAACTTTTGTCAAACAAAATAAAATCCATAATCTTCTTAATTTCTAACCAATCCAAAACGGTTAATAAATTTTTATCGTCAATATAAATATCCGCATATATTTTACTGGTCGGCAAGAACCCTATCATATCAAAAGGGGCGTTCTCATTTATTTTATGATATTTAATTCCTTCTCGGTCTAAAAAATTTTTAGCTTCTACCAACTCGCTTCCTCCCCTACAAGTATAAATAATGATAAAACAAAAATCATAAAGATAATTTATAACTTCTTTAGCATTATGTTTTAATTTACCTATATCAGGAAATTTATTTTCTACAATTGTTCCGTCAAAATCTATAGCAAGGATTAACTTTCTATCTAAATTTTTAAAATTATCTAAATTCAAATATTTCTTCCAAGTCATTAAACCATCCCCTTATAATCTTAACTTTAAATAAATTTTATCAGATAAATTTTCTCTAATCTTTAAACAATACTCTTGACTTTTCTCTATTCCTATCCATTTTCTATTTAAAAGCTCGCAAATATAAGCTGTAGTTCCACCTCCTATAAAACAATCTAAAATTAAACTATCGCTCTCAGAAAATACTAAAATAATTCTTTCAAACAATTTTAAAGGTTTCTGCGTTGGGTGAAATTTAATTTTAGACCAAGGAACTAAAGGGGAAATATCAGTCCAAACATTAGATAACGCCCTAGTTCGTCTTTTATTCTTAATTCCAAACCCTTTAGTTTTCTTTACCATAGTAGAATATGCCTTATTTTTATCAAAATAATAATCATTTAAATCTTTCACCCACCATAAAATATCTTCCCTAGTCGATACCAGGGACTTTTTAGTACCTCTTCCTTTTACCCTGTCCCAAATAATCCAATCTTTAAGGTTTAAATAATTCTTCCCTATCCTAATTATATCACAAACAAAACTCCATCCTGCAAAAATAAAAACTTGCCCGTTTTTACTTAAGACATTTTTAAAAACCTCAAATAAAAAATCATAATCTACCTGATAATCCCAATCTTCTTTATTTAACCCATAAGGCGGGTCGGTTAAGATTAAATCTATACCCTCTTTAGGAAATTCCTTCATTATTTCCAAACAATCTCCACAATACAAAATTCCATTTTTAGTTTCATAATAAATACTATTTTTAGGAAACTTATCTTTCCAATTCTCCATAAGAACCCCAAAGTTTAACGCGTTAAACTTTTGCTTCTAATAACTCTTGAGGAACTTCTTTACCTTCTTTCTCGATATTTGTTAACACAAAATCTCTCCAGCCTTCTATCCTATCCCTAACAAAAGTATGTATTTGAACTATAGATTCATTAGGTAAATTTTGTTCCTTCATTGCAGTGTTATATAATTCTACTACAAAAGCTAAAAAGAATTTTAGTACTAATTCATTAACATCAATTCCTCCAGAAGGGGATTTAGTCAATATTTTTACTTTTTCTGCTATCATATTAAATAGGGATTTTAAAGATTCTTGTTTATGAGCTAACAATCTTAAAATCATAAAAGGGTTTCTTTGGTCTCTGGGTTTATCCTTTTCTTTCTTAATAAAATCATCTATATCATCTAAAACTTCGCTAAATTGATTTACCATTAAATCTAATTTTTGTATATCGGAAGCGGTCTTTTTTAATTCCATTGAAAATTTATTACAAATCTTTACATCTTTATAAGGGATTCTTTTCTTACTTCCTTTATGATTAGTAGGAAATAAATGTTTATTCCAGGTCTTACAACCTAAATGTTTTTCCAGATGTTCTCTTAGTTGTTTTTTAGAAATCTTCTTTAAATAATTCTCAGCTACTAATTGACACAATCCTTTAAAAACATCTTCATTAGATTTACCTTTCAACTTCTCTTTTAATACAAACTTACTGACTTTATCGTTAGTACATATAGGACAATTTTCATCTTTATTTATCTTTATTTTCATTTTTCTTTTTACACTCCTTACATATTTGATTTACCCAATCATCTTTTTCTCCGTCTACTTCGTCTAGGGATAATGTCTTCCCACACATCTTGCAACTCAGTTTTGTCTGTTGTACATTTGTAGAGACGACTCTCTTGTAAATCATAATATTTATCTCCTATTTTTAAAGGTTTTGTTTTCCAGAAAGGAGCTCTTTCACATACAAAACTCAACGCCCAACTCCATCCTGGGTTTAAATCTCCCTTATTTTTTATTATATTGTTTTTAACTTTAGTAACTAAAGAAACAACTTTCTGTCTAGACATTTTTACCTTTTTAGCTAATTTATCAAAATCTAGACCTAATTTTAAATATTCAAAAAACAAATAAATTTCGACCTGGTTTAGTTCTTTAATTCCTTTCAAAAAATTTTCTACTAGTTCCCTTTTATCTTTATCTTCTGCTATATAAAACCCTATCAATTTTCTTAAAACTAATTTTACCCAACTATAAATCCTTCTTAAATTAGAATTAAATATTAAACATAAATCCTCATACCTTTTGTCCTGTAAAATAAAAAGCTCTACTAACAATCTTTCTTCTTTCTCAAATCTATCGAGAAAAGAAGGATATTCCTTAAGAATAAAATCAAATAAAGTATAAAATTTTTTAGGTTTAAGTTTGTATTCCATTTCTATAAAAATTTTTTACAAAGAACCTTAGAAATCCTCTGTTTAAAAAATTCGCAATAAATTCTTTCCCTTTCTACCCCAATCCACCTCAAACCTAATAATTCGCAAGCTAATAAAGTAGTCCCTACACCTGAAAAACAGTCTAAAACTATAAAATTATCTTCGCAAGAAGCAGAAATAATATGTTTCAAAAGACCTAAAGGCTTTTGGTTCACGTGAAAGCGTTTCTCTTTTTTATAATTACTCTGGGGAAGGGGATATCTCAAAACAGAAGAATTTCCTCCCATCCCAGGTGTCCTTCTTAGAGGACAAGGCTTCCCTTTATGAAAATCTAAAATAAAATCATAATTATGAGTAAAATCATAAGTCCTTTTCCCTCCCCCTACAAAATTAGGATAATAAGCTATCAATATTTGATGTAATTCAAAACTCCTAAAACCTTTAATCGTCTCTACCAAAGTTTTCTGAGCTATAAAACAATAAAACCTAGAATTATTTTTTAAAATCTTAGAAAGAAACTTATCAATCAAATCTACTGCAAAATAATCATCTTTATAATTTGGTTCTCTTTTTTCTTTAATACCTACACCATAAGGAGGGTCAATAACTACTAAATCAACAGAATCTTGAGGAAATTCTTGTAAGATTTCATAACAATCTTCGCAGTAAAGTATGCCTCTTGCCGTTTCATAAAATCTAGCTTTTTTAGGAAATTTATCTTTCCAATTTTCCATAATAACCTCGAAGTTTAACGCGTTAAACTTTTAATCCATAACTATCCCATCACTGTCAGAATATTTCTTAATTGCTTTAGGTGATTTTTTAGGTTTAATTAACTTTTCTGTATTGACTAATGTTTTCTTCATTTCTTTTTCTTCTTGTCTTTCATTAGCTTCTTCTTTAACTTCTTCATTAAATTCAAAATCTTCTAACAATTCTCGTTTGGGTTCTTTTGTAGTCAAACTAGTCTTAATATCTTTTAAAATGACCTGAAATACGAATAAATCTTCTAATGAAATATCTGATCGTAAAATTATTTTAGCTATTTCTTTCAATTCATTAATACAATTTTCTTTTAACATAGCTTTATTAGTAGTCCTTTCTAAATAATTTTTAAACAAACTCATTTCTTAATCTCCTCCAAATAAAGTTCAAATCTCTTCCCACATTTATCACATAAAAATATAATTTTATTAGAAGGCTTTATTTCTTGGTGAAAAGAATCTTTGTCTAAAACATAAAATTCTATATTTAAACGAGGGTTATCAAGAATCATCAGTTCTCTAACACTTCCGCAAGTACACCTCATTTTAAAAGCATATTGCTTAGGTTTAGAATCAACTTCCCATTCTTCCAAAATATTTGTTTCATCTTTACTAGTCATTATTCTTTCTCCTTCAAAAAATCATTTGTTATAAATTTAACTTCATCTATAACATCTAATAATTGTTTGCTAAAACTTTCTCTAAATGTGATAATCGTTGTTTCTTTACCTTTACTCTTAACAAAAGATAAAAGCTCTTTATAACAAGATTCTCCACTACATAAAACTAATTCATCATATTGGTCTAAATCTAAAATAATATGTAAAGTAATCTCTGACTTCCAATCTAGAGATAAAGGATTTGTTTCATATATAGTCGTCAGCTTACAAAAAACAGTAAAACCTAATTCTTCTAATTTCTTTTGAAATGCATATTGTTTTCTTTCTTTACAATCCACTATATAAGCTTTCTTTATTACTAGTTCTCTCCTTAATTCGTTTCCCCTAGCAAAAACTAATAATTTTTCATAATCTAAATGTTTATTATAATTCCTAGCTCCAAAATATAGATGCCTTGTGTCTACATATAAAGCTATTTTCTTTTTAGGAGTGTTTAAAATAACATCTGTCATTTTTTGCCTCAAAAGTTTAACGCGTTAAACTTTCTATTAGTTCCTCTACTTTCTTTCTTGTATTAGGATGTAATTGCATTTTGTGTTTATTTTTATTATACCACTCTTTAGTATTATTCCCAAATCCCTGTGCTTTACCCGCTCCTATCCAATCACAAATCATTTCTAAAATATATTTATCAGGCATTTCTAGAACTTTTATACCGCCTTCATCTTCGGGTAAAACCCACCATTGCCAATGATGTTTATTCCTCTTTTGATGTAAAAGCCAAGCATAATCAAAATCCTTATCTCCTGTATCAGTGGGCTTATAATAACCTGTTTCATCTCTTCCTTTCCTTATATCTGAATTGTTTCCATAAAAATATCTAGCATAAGGAATAAACTCACTTGGAAGTAGTTTACTAAAATCGTGAGCAATACCTTGCCAATAAAGACCTCTTTTAAAACATTCTACCATTACATAATATTTATGTTTAATTACATACCAGAAATATTTAAGATAACACATATTATCCTCATTCTTTCTGAACCTCAACAGGTATTTCTAAATTATTGACTATTTCTTTATCCATTTTACCAAAGGTTTAATGCGTTAAACTTTATAAAGAATATTATTTGTCCTCATATCTTCTCCTAATCTTTTAACAACTTCTTTCAAATGTTTAAGCTGGTCTTCTATATTTCTTAATCTTGCTTCTAATTCTTCTGGATTTAATTTATCTAATCTTCTCCATAATTCTTCTAAAGAATTATCTCTTTGTTCTTCAATGGTAGGTTCTTGTAAAAATTCTCCTTTATCTGTTAACATTTAATCTCTCCTACAAATAGAAATAAGGATAATAGATAACAAATAAGCTCCTAACAAACTTAATCCTAAAGGCAACAAACAATTTATAGTAAAGAATCTTAAAGGTTCTCTAATTCCAAACACGAATCCCATAATAAATCCCATTATAAAAACAAAGACACTCTCCACGACTAACTCCTTTCCCATAAAAAATTAAACACAACTTTATTAAACTCTAAAAATCGATTTATTTCATTTCTTGCGTGCCTTTCTGAAAAAGCATTCCTTGAATAAAACTTACTTAAACCATCGCTAAACCATTTTCTAAATGTTCCAGATTTAATCAAATAACCTTTTTTAATAGAAGACCTAATTCCATCGTAAAATAAAATGTCCTCTGACTTGAATAAAACTGGTATACAAAGATCTATCTCTACATCTTGATTTATCCAATAACCGTATTGTTCGGGTTTAACCCATCCGAATAATAGGTCTAAGGCAATCTTTTCTTCTATATCGTATCTAAATATAGGAAAGACTGAAATGCCTACATCCAAATCTACAAGGATATCCAGCCAAGAAATAGAATCGTGACTATAAACAGGTATTCGAAATTCAGCTTGATGTGTTTCTAGAGAGCACTCTAGGATTAATCTGGTTTTATCCTTTTTGATTAAAACTTCTCCGCCTCCCTTGCGAACATACAAATTTCCCTTATCAAGTCTTATACTTCCTATACCTGCAAACAATTCTTTTTCTTTTGAATAAAGATAATATCTAGTTTCTTTGAATTCAACCCCATTCACCCGAAACTCTTTCATTTTAACCCTCCAAACGATTACTAAATTCTCTCTCGAAATATTTTCTATTTTTATTATAACATTGTAGTTTATATTTTATTCATCTTTCATTCTCTTTCAACAATTCCTCTCTTTGTTTCATTCTCTTCCTATAATCTACATTCCAGGGAGGATTCTCATCCCTATCATATTCTTAATAGCATTTATTTCTTCTTTTGTTACATACAGAAAACACTTAAGTATACATTCATATACTTCCCCAATATCCCACTGATGCTCTGCTAATAGCTTTAGTGCTTCCCTAATTTCTTCCCATACTGGTCTTCTATTTTCCATCTTTCATCCTCCTTCCATAGTTTCTATTTTTTCTAAATACCTTATTCCCAACACTCCTTTAATTGTATCGTTATTTTTCATATACTTCTTATCTTTTTAGACAAAGAAATAAAACTTTCTGCCACAAATACATCACTTGTTGTACATTATATCTTTCTTGAAAATGACCTCATAAACTTTATTATCCATTCTAATTATCCCTTCATAGCCAATAACATCTTTGACTAACTCTTGACAACAATCAGGACAAATATTTTTGTTACATTCAAATAATTCTTCACCGCATATAATACATGTCATTTTTATCTCCCTAAAAATCAACTATCCCCATCTTTCTCGACCATATCAACATCTTTGCTACACTATCTGCCAATTTATCTTCCTCAAAACTTGCTGTTATTTGCTTTTTCTTATTTTCGTATTCACATAAATATCCTGTTTTGAAATCTTTGGAGATTGTTATATCTTCATTAAAATATTCAACCATCTCTGGAATTGTAAGTGCTTTGATTACATTATTCGTATAATCTATTCTTACGGTTGGGGTAGTAGAAAGATATATTCTATTATTTTCTTGCTTTATTACTCCAGGTAAAAAATAAATCAAGTTTCCACTTATATCCCAATACCATCCTCCACCTCCCTGCGGATAACCTAACCCTTTTAGTTTTTTGCAAAGTTCTAAACTAGGCACTTCGTTTTCTGGATTAAACATCTTATTCTCCTTTCATCATATTCTTATACTCCATTTCCCAAAAAGGATTTCCTTTATACAGATTTTCGATAGCTTCTATTTCTTTTTCTGTAACATGTAAGAAAGTTTTAAGTATCTCATTTTTTGCTTCATAGAAACTTATCTCATGATTCACTAGTAACCTTAACAAGTCTTCTATTTCTTCCCATACTGGCTTTCTATTTATCATCTTTATTTTCTCCTTTCAATTCTAAATCCTCTACCTCTCCTATAATTTTAATTACTTTCCCAAAATTCTCTGACCTTGCATAATAAACTTTATCATTTATGATAATCAATCCAGTAGCAATCTCATAATCCCATATATAAGGAAACTTTATCTCCATCCATTCTTTTTTCTTTTTATTCCAGGCTTTCATTTTCATTTTCCTTCCAACAATTCGGGATTATCAAATTTATTACCTACAATCTCAAAATCACCCTTCCAATATGGATTTATATGGTATCCATAGCTATCTAGGTCAGCGTCGTCTCCTGCTTCCAAATAGGTGAACTCTATTACCTGTCTTACAACTACTTCTTTCCCATTATTATCAATATACCTATGTTCTATAATATCACCTTCCCAAGCAAGATTTTTATGTTTGTCTCTTATAGGTGTGAGCCTACAAACCGTCTCAGGGGTAATCTTTATGGGATAAATAATCCAATTTCCATTATCATCCCAATCAATTCCAGTTAGGATATAATTCTCCACCAAATATCCCTCCACCCATTCCTTTGTATCCTCCCTTTTTGCCCGATATAAGCCTATGTTATTCATTATCCTATCTCCTATAGAACATGATTATCCCAACAACCATCTGGATAATCTGGATTTACATAGAAAGAAAATCTCACAAATCTTTCCCAATCATCAATCTTTTCAGGATGAGAATAAATTCCATAAAAAGCATCTTCATCTCTAAAAGTACGTAAACCTATCTCTTTCAAATACTCCTTCATTTTTACAGCTACAGCATTTTTCCTATCCTCACTAACTTCTATTCTTCCCTCAATCCAAATCTTAGATACTAACTTATCACTATAAATTTCACGATAACATAATAACTTTGGATTGAATGTTATCCCAACACCAAAAGGTGTCCTTATAAAATTATAGTCCTCTTGAGTAGAATTTCCTCTTTCTACAAAGATTCTGATTATTCTCTTTATATCTTTTTCTATTTCAGAAAATAAATCTATTTTCATTTCATCCTCCTCTCAATTCTAAATCCTCTTCATTCTCCTTCTCCTTCTTTAAATTATCAAATTTATCCAATTCCTTTTCTACTTCTTTTAAATACTTTAATTTTGTTATCTCTAAAGCACCTAATAATGTTACTGCATCTCCCGCACACCATCGGTAAATTTTGTTTTTCTCTGTGTTAAATCCTACACAAAATAATCCTTCTAAATCTGCTTTCATTATTTCCTGTTTTATTTTTTCTATGTTATTCATTTTCTTCTCCTCTCGATTTATCCTGTTCAATTCTTTTCAGCATTTTCTTTGCTAGAAGTAAAGCCTTTTGCCATCTTATTTCCTTCGATCTCATTTGTTCCACATACTGCCAGAATATAGTTTCACTATTATAAAAAGTATCACAATAATTTTCTTGATATAAAGGACAACCAGAACAATCTGGAGGACAATCAGAACAATCTGTATAAAGATATTCTTCACAGTAACCACAACCCAGCACTACTATCAAGTCTTCCCATCCTAAAATATCGTCCCATTTTCTTTCCTCCTCTGTCCTCTTGACTATTTCTTTCCATTTGTCATAACTCGATTTCCAATTTCTAAAATTCATACCATATCTCCAATTACTTAAATTCTAAAATCTGACTTATTAAGTAATAACTCCTTAAGCTTTTCAACGCATTCTTCATAAGTAGAATCTACTACAATTGGGTCTACATAATCCCAAGGCTTTCCTGAATAATTCCATTCCAAGAAAAATAAAGAATACTTTTCCTCAAATTCCCGTATTTCAAACCATTCTCTTGTTTTAAAATTTCTAATACTTACTATAATCTTAGGTATTTCTTCAGATTGCTTCTCAAAATCTTCATCCCAAACTTCCCTAATCGAATTCTTACAAAATTTCTTTATCTCTCCTATCCATTTTCTATAAGCTTTATAAGCATCTTCTAGCTCACTTAATTCTTCTCCCTCGTATAATTTCTTCACAAAATTACAAAATTGTTCGAAATTTAAATCGCCTATTTCTGAATAAGACACTAAAGGTTGTCTTTCACTTTTAATATACCACAAAGCTAAACATTGATTTTCTAACTCATTATCCTTACTTCTAGAAGACCAGTAGATATACCAATCAGAATCACTCCACCTTAAATAAGCCATTATTTATCCTCCTTCTTATTTAATTCTTTTCTTACTCTTTTAGACTGAAAACACAATTTACAAATTGGAGGATTTGTTTTTACAATAAGTTCCCAATCTACTACATTCTTACAAACAGAACACCTTACTTTAACCAACATTATCTTCTCCTCTCAAAGATTTATCCCATTCATATTTAGTAGAAATAGCCCTAATTCCTTCATCTGAAGCTAAGAGCTTAAACCACTTAACCACAACATCCTTTTTATTCGGTTGTTTTATGGAATCTTCGACAATATACTTTAGATTATTAAAATCGCATTCTGCTCGCAAATAAAAACCTGTTATATTATCTAAACTATCCAGTTCGGGAATACAACTCACCTTCCATTTTCTCAAATTCTTTTTCATAACTACCTCCCGTATCAAAAAAGTCTATAAATTCTTTTAATCTTTCAAAATTTATATCGTCTTTTTCAATTTGTGGTTCTCTGCCTATAGATTTAAACCAACATTCATCACAACGAGCAATCCCTGCTTTTTGTTGATATTCTGATAATCTTTTCCCACAGTCTATACAATTAGTATAAGTTCTCATCCCAATTCCCCTTTTATTTTTTGTCCTCGGTTTATTTTTCTTCCAACGATAATCTTCAAGCCACTTTCTACTTTTATAATACTCTCTTTTTTTCTTCCTATAACATTCTTTACAACAAAGCCTTTTATCTATAAATTCTATCAAAGGTTTTACTTTCCCGCATACTGAACATTTTTTACAATTCATTTCTCCCATCTGAGCTCCTTTTCTATCCTAGGGCCCTTTATAGTTCTCACTATATCCCATCCTTTATAAAATTCTAAATCAAAAAAAGGAACGATATATTCAATTAATTTATTTGTATTAAAATCCTTACAAGAAAAAGCATCAAATGAAAAGAAATATTCTTCTGGCCAAGTATGAATAGCCGCGTGAGACTCTAACCAGACTACAATCCCAGAAATTCCTGAAGCTTCTTGTCTTCTTCTTTCTAACAAAATATCCATTGTTCTTATAGTTTCTGTCGCAACCCCTTCAGATTTTAAACTCTTCAAAAAAGCTTCTAATTCCGAATTACTAAAAGGAAACCTAGCGACAATAGGTGGATATACTAAAGTCATATCTAAAACCTTAGATAAACCATCTAACATTTGATAAATAACATTTATTTCATCTATTCCTCTTGTAGAACTAGTTTGGGCATCCAATAAAACGTGTCTTCCGATAAATTCTGCTTCTTCGGATTTTAATAAAATTTGTTTTTCTTTTTCTATTTTTTCATAAGCGCTTGGCATTTCACCTCCCTCCTATTTCAAAAGTTTAATGCGTTAAACTTTTCAAAACTTTATTTAAATCCAAATCGCTTAAATCCAATTCTCTTACCAATTTCTTCTCTACGGGTGTCAAAGCCCAATTTTTCATTTCTACTGACATTAAAGTCAAATTTTTAGAAAGTTCAATATTTAATATCCAGGGTAATTCCATTGGATTAATAAAATAACCTAGTTTGATTAAATGATTTAGTTTATAAAGAAGGTCAGGCTTCTCTCTTAATAATATCTTAAATTTAAAGATTTCCTCAGAAGGCGGAACAACTCCCATTTCCTTAAATTTTTTATATTCTTCTAGATATTCTTTAACATCTACAACAACAAAAAAGTAAACAATTCCCCCTTCCTTTTTGCAAATCTTACATTCACTTTCCTTATATGATAGACTAGCTTTCTGGGATTTCTTACAAAGGGTAAAATCACCCTTATGGTAAAATAAAGGCATCCCTATGACCTCAAAATCTTCCTCAACAAAATCAAACAAATCGCTAGGCTTATACCTAAAAAAAGAAAATCTGTACTCATTTTTACCCTCGCTCGGATTAACCAATTTTATTATTTCCATTTATTACTTCTCCAAATACCATTCTCCCTGCTTTTGTCTGTAATATATTAGTAACTTTTATTTCCTTCTCTCGATTTATATATTTATCAGCTTTCTTAACTACTACCATACTCCCATCGTCCAAATAGCCTATCCCTTGATTCTCTTCTCCCTTCTTTACAATCCTTATTTTTATTATATCGCCATATTGTAGATTAAGTTTTAAAAATTCCAAAACTTCATTTAAGTTTATAACCCTATAACCTTCTTTACGGGCAATCTCAGTTCTTTTAATATCAGTTGTAAAAAGAAAATCTATATTAGTTCTCAAAATTAGGTCTTTAGGTAATATCTTCACTGGATAATTTTCAGTAAGTAAATTTAAACTAGTTAATCCTTTCTTGCTTTTAGATTCTCTTTGTATATTTTCAAAAGAAGGTTTGTCTATTAAAATTTCTAAATTCTTCCATAATCCTAAATTTACAAAATCGACTATCCTCCCGTCCTTTAAAGCTGTATCGTCAACCCACAAAACTACCCTTGAATAAAATTCCCTCTTATTAAACTTCTTAAATAAAATAAAACAGACAAAAATAATCCCAATATCCAATAAAATCTGAATTATAAAATAACCTTCAATGCTGTTTCCATACATTCCAATAATACCTCCTTCCCCATTAATTCAACATTAACTAAGGCTCTTCCATCAGAAAAAATCTCCCTAACCCACCCTTTAAACCCAGAAAAAGCTCCTTCTTTTACTTCTACAGGAAGCCCTTTTTCTAACGGGACATTATCTTGTAAGAGACCTAAGTCAAACAAATGCTCAAATTCTTTAAATTCTAACCTATCTAAAACAGCCATACTTATACTAGACATTGGTAATAAAAGATAAATTAAAGATGTTACTAATTTAGGTGAAGAATACCCTAATAAACCATAATAAAATAGATAAAAATGCCTTTTTGGAAATTTAGAATTAACGTTAGTAAAATATAGAGGGTCAAAATAAACTAAAATATCGTCTTTATTTTTACATAATCTTTTTTTCCATCTTTCCCAATTCTCCCAAAAGAAATCTTTATTAGACAAAATGATTACACGCCACTTTAAATTAGGTAATTTATCATAAAGTTCTTTAGGGATAAAATCCCTTTGAACTTTACCTCGCCTAAGAGAGCTCGAACTGAAATCAAAATAACTAACCATTATCCCCTCCTAAGGTTTAACGCGTTAAACTTTTCGCCTTCCTATAAATCTTAGAAATTTTCTTATTAGTTCCATAAAAACTCTTCCTATGTTTATCTAAATCCAAAAGATGTTCTTTCTGAAAATGTTCATCTAATTTCAATACCCCTTTAGGTAAAATAATATAAACACCGCAGCTAACTATATAATCCGTTCCTAGTTCTAATAATTCAAATACGTGTCTCTGGACTGTAGGGAAAGTAACCCCATAAAACCTAGCCAATTCTGTTATAGTAGTTGGGTACATCGCTTCTGGAGGATTTCCTTTAATCGGGAATTCCATATCTAAACCTCTCTTACTTTAGACATTCCATTTTTATCTTGACTAATTTCAAAAACTTTATCAGCAATCTCTGTAAATTCTGATTTATGAGTTACAATTATAAATTGAATACCTGTCAAATCTCTTAACCATACTAATAATTCTGCTACCCTAGGTAAATAATCTCTACTTACAAATTTAAAGGGTTCGTCTGCGATAAAAATCTTGGGAACATCACTCTTTAGAACTAAAAATACTATATTTAAAATAAAAGAAATAATGTCAGCCACTCCGCATCCCCTACTATCTTTAATATTACTTATTCTTTCTTTACCTAAAACCTTCTCTTTTAGGAGAGGAGTGGCTGACATTTTACCTCTCTTTATTTCCATCTGTAATACAAATTCTATATCTTTATCAAATACCCTTCTTAAACCTTCTGTGACTATTTCTTCTATTTTATTTTTAGTCATTTCTTGAACATATTCTGAACATATACCTAAAAGTTCATGTGCTTTCTGTAATCTTTTTAGTTCCTTTTTGGACTGTTTTAAATCTACCTTCAGTTCTTTATATTCCCTAACTAAGGCTTTCTTTTCACCTATCGAAGTCTTAATAAAATCATTTATTTTATTTATCCTGCCTTCTAAATCCATTCTAATAACCCCAAAAGTTTAATGCATTAAACTTTCTATTTTATCCAAGTTCTCTACAATATCAGACTTTAATTTAGCAATAGTTTTTTCTAAATCAGAAATAAATTCATTAAGATTAGACACATCTTTGATTTTTAATTTAAGTTCCTTTCTTTCTTTTTCTATCTGCTTATCTAATTCTCCTATTCTAGTTTCAATCGAGATTCCTTCTGCTTTAATTTTGTTTAACCTATCCTTTAATTCTTCTAATTCCTCTAAATCCATAATCCTTCTCCTATTCTATTTCAGATACTATTTCTAATGCCTTATTTATAGCACTATTTTTAAATCCAGACTTTTCGCCAACATCTATAATAGTTTGATAAATATCAAATACCTTAACTTTACTTTCTTTCAACATCTCAACAAATTCCTTAAAGTCTATTCCTTTATTTTCAACCCTCTCATCTGAAATCCAAACATCTTCCTTTACAGGTATTTTAACAGTATTTAATTTTAATTTACTATTTTCTATAGACACAAATAATAATCTTGGCTGATGGTCTTTTAATGTAACACTATCCCTAGATAAAGAACCTAATCTAACAAAATAAGTATTGTTAATCTTCTTAATACCCAAACACTGATGGAAATGTCCATTAAAGATTAAATCAGCTTCAGTTTCTACTTCACTTAAGGTAGTGCAATCAAATCTAGGGTCTTTTTCATCTAATAACATTCCGTGAGTTAAGTGTATTCTTATTTTCTCCTTTCCTTTCTTGACAGAATAAGGGTTAGTACTTTCATAATCTTTACAAACATTAGCTCCTGATACACAAATATTTCCATTTTCAAAATAAACCTTATCATTAAGAATAGTAAATAAACCCGCTTCCTGCAAAACCCCTATCGCCCTCCTATTTATCGATTCTAATTGATATCCTGATAAATCGTGAGAACCTACTATCCCATAAATAGGCATATTAGCTCTTCTCAAAACCTTCATTAAAGCTATCTTTTCCTCATCGCTGACATTAGATTTATAGTGAAAAATATCCCCTGCTATAAAAATATAAGCCCCTTTTTTATTTGCAAAATCTATAACAAAATTCAATTTTTCTAAAATCTCCTGACCATAAGTTTCTTTTCTAGATTCGGGAGCTCGCAAACTAAAATGAATATCACTAATAAATACACCCCTAAATTCCATAGTCCTTCCTCAAATATTTAATACAGTCTTTCTTAAATGGTTTTTGGGTTATGGGACAAACATCTTTAAGCATCTCTGAGATTTTAGATTTAATTTGAGATTCCTGTTCTTTTAAATCTTTGAATTTCTTAACTAAGCATTCTTTTTGATTCAATAAATCTTTCAAATTCCTAAAGCCTTCTAACATCTTTATATCATATTCCAAAAGATTCAAATCCTTTTCTAAGATATTCAAATTCTTTTTTAAAGTTTTACTGCTATCTAATAACTTCTGTTTTAAAAATTCCAATTCTGAAATTCTTTGTACCTTATCTCGTATGGAGCATAATAATTCTTCCTTCTTTTTAAGTTTTTTCCAAAGTTTAATTAATCTTTTGTATAACCGAACCGATTCTTTAAGCCACCTAAAACTCTTAATTTTTTCTACTAGTTCCGACTTTCTTTCTTCTTTGGTTTTAACTTGAGAATTTAAAGACTTAATTCTATTATCACATAATCTAAGGCCTTCAAAAATCCTCCTAATATCGGATAAAGAAGCTATTAAGTTAGCGTTATCCATAGGACTTTCTGAAATGATAAAATGTGGGTCTAATTGTAATCTAAAATTCAAACATTTATTATTTATTAACTTTATTCCAGTTTTGTCCTTAAGTTCGCTAGGAGAGTCAGAACCCACATTACTGTAAACTTTTCCCTCAATAACATATTGATTTTTACCTTTACCTTTAACCCAACAATCCCCGTCTATTTCTACTAAGGTTTCATTTTCTCCTGTGGTTATAAAATCATTTCCAGGAGCGTTAAAATAAAAATCCCTAAGCATCCTTATAATGTTACTTTTGCCTTTGTCTGAAGGGCCT
>Ga0164318_10000108_pt1 | contig 47570 bp, 38 predicted proteins | sample GuaBasSedimGuay9_FD_113734 | JGI IMG/M metagenome (GOLD analysis project Ga0164318, IMG submission 113734) | Subseafloor sediment microbial communities from Guaymas Basin, Gulf of California, Mexico - Guay9, Core 4571-4, 0-3 cm | ecosystem: Environmental > Aquatic > Marine > Hydrothermal vents... | reverse complement strand
TATATGAAGAGAGTATATCTTTTAGATCTTTTGAAAATGTATATACAACCGTAGGGAGATACTTTGCTGATATGATAGGTATTGGAGAGCTTTATGAAGCATTTATGCAGATTTATAGCATTTACGGAATGATGAAAAGTGTTAGCTCAATTAGCGGTACGATCTCCGAGTTAAAGAAGTTCGATGCGGAAAATCCTGCATGCGATGGTAAAAAAGACCTTAACTATATTAAAAGATATGGCTTTCTTTATACTCCAAGATTTGGTGAAAATCCAGCCACGAATGATTTTAAAGAATACGTTAAAGATGGCGGGATGCCGGATATATGGTCGGTTTCTGGTTTTCCTGGGGCTGGAGAAATGGTAATAGCCAGCAAGAACGGCTTTGGTAGAATAAATGGCATAGAAGATGCTAAATTTTATTTAAAAATGGCACCCAGTCCATATTATGTTGATATAGAATTTGATACAGATATAGAAAGCGACTATCCTTCAAAAAGGCTTTATGCAAACAAGACACGTGAAGAGTATTGCGAACTTTACCCTCGTGACGAAGTTTGCGACTCTGAGCATGAGTATGTTAAATGGGTAGCGCCAGGCAGTTTTTCTAAGAGACGCATAAAATATAATATAAGCAAAGAGATAGATAGGTTTATTGTAACCCTTCCGGATGGAACAAAATATGTGTATGGCGACCCAAGGATAAAAGGTGCTGTTAACTATGAACATTTAACAACAGAGTGGATCTTTCTCTACCATAAATTTGGACTAACAGGCCTCATAAATATTGAATTTAAGAAGTTTATACCCCAAGCCTACCCGTATGCATGGAAATTAACGGCAATTCTTGGTCCGGACTATGTAGATGGTGGTGGTGACCCTTATAATCCTTTAGATGATGGGGCAGAAGGAAAAAATAACAAAGGTGGCTGGATTGCGTTCAGGTATGAAAGAACTGTACCGCTTAATTTAGGCCATTATTATTATGATGATTCTGGTAATTGTGTTGAATTACAACATTCCTGCGGGTTTTATTATGGCATGAACACTTCTAGAATTGTAAAGAAAGACTACTATAAAGATGGTAGCAAGAAGTATCATCTCAAACTCCTTAAAAACAGCTTCAGAGATATTAGCTATCTTTCAAAAATCATCACACCCGTGTATGAAGCTGAATTTATTAGGAATTTTTATGGTAGAAAGGATGAAAAGGAAATATGGCGCATCCTTCCAGAAGGGGTTCCAGATTCCTATGGATGCAAAGAAGTTGGTGGGGTCTTCTATGATTGGGTATCTGCCTATGATAGATTAAGCGTACTAAAAGAAATTGTGCTCAAGAGCAGGATTACAGGAAAACCTGTTAAAATTGTAAGGTTTAACTCAGGTATTGATAGTGATGAAATGTATGAGCTTGCCCCTGGGTATTCATTCAATGAAATATGGGGAGAGGAATACGGAAAATACACATTAAAAAACATAGAAATCTGCGATGGTTCGGGCAGGAATTGCTTGCCGAAAATGGAGTTTTACTATGACATAAATCCGCCTTACGATAAAAGTAAAATTGATTCTTTTGGTATGTACTGCCCTGGTTGTACAAAGGATAATTATAATGGACCAACAGATAAGCAGACGAAGTTCTCCAATTTATATAGTAAATATTGCTTTGATAGAACAATTGATGAAGATGACAGCCTAGTGGCTTCATACCACTTAAATGAAGGTTCAGGAAATAAAGTAGGCGATAGTAGCAAATATGGAAATGATGGTAACATTTTTACTTCAGGTGGAAATGCAAAATGGGTAAATGGCTATTGTAAGGCAGGATTAAAATTTGAAAACATTAACCCTACAGAAGGTTATTATGCCTACATTACCGTATCTCCTACAAGCATGTATTTAAGAAATAATGTAACATTTGAAGCCTGGGTCAATCCAGATAAAATATCAAAAGGAGGGATAATATACCGAGTGGAAGAAAATAAAGGGGTGGTGATTACAGAAGCATCAAATTACTCGTTGTACATGGATGAAAATGGGAAGATCGTATTCGAGATCTGTTATAAACAGGAATGGGATACTGGTAAAGCCATACGCTGTGGATCAATCACTTCGTCTGAATCACTCCAACCCCACAAATGGTACTACATAGTTGCTATTTATAACGGCTCAAATATGAGGTTATATATTAATAGTAAATTAGTTGGTGAAAAAAGGGTTGCAGCTCCTATTATACCTCGTTATTCCGGGTTGAATGGAAAAAATAGTGGTTTAACTATTGGTTTGTTTGATGCAACTCCCGAGATTGTGGGTGATGAATACAATTTCATAGGTACCATAGATGAAGTTCGTATATATAATAGATCATTAAGTGATGAGGAAATAAAGGAGCATTATTCTGCTGACCTAAGCTCTGCATGGATGCTTTCTAGGGTTAAATTACCAAGTGGAGCTGAGATAAAGTGGGAGTATGAAATAGATAAGTGGTTTACAAGCAAAGGAGATGGCCCGTTAGAGAATTATTATGCTGAGCTAAGAGACGAGAGCATACCGTACTCTGACAACTATGGAGGCGGAGTAAGGGTTAAGAGGATGATAGTATGTGATGGCTTGCATACAAGCTTGAATGATAAAGATCACTGCCACTATGAGACTTACGATTACAGACAATTCTATCAGTTTGGAAAAGGAACATACACAAGGAGCTCTGGTGTGCTTGACCTCGTGCCCCTTTCTCAAACTACAGATAAAAATGAAAGAGATTTAAGAAAGACTGAGCATCAAGCCACTTCTTATCTTACAGGTGGTGTTATGTATAACAGGGTTTGTGTGTTTAAGGATGCTGAAGTGCCAGAAAGCTACGATATGATTAATCCAACTGACTATCCCAATGGCTATGAATGTTACTATTATCTAACAACAGAAAGTACACCAGAAAGTACAGGCCATGCAACCAATGAAAAGACGGCCAATGGATTATTGCAAAGATTTGAGGAAGGTGATGCTGAGCCAGAAGATAGTCCAAAGCTTTTGTCGCAAACAACGGATTATAGCTGGAAGAGGGGACAGAATTATAAAGTTGAGTATTATAGTAGTAACAAGAGTGAAGGGTTGGACGGACTTCTTATGACGTTTGAAAGGAAATACGAAATGAAAGAACACTTCAAGGTTTATTACGGCGGTGGTGAGCTAGCGGGTGCAAAAATTGGGACAAAGGATGGAGACTATCTTGATGGCTTTTCTTCTGGTTGGTCTAGAATGAGATCCATGATTACAACAATTTATGACGGTAGAGATATGGTAAAGATACATAAATATTCTGGATACGATGAGTTTACTGGCTTGCCCAGGTTTATAATAGAAGAGGGTAATGATAAGTTCAAGGTATCTACCATGGATTATGTATATAACTACTATCCTGAAATGCTTTCTAAGCATATAATATCACCAATTAGCAACGCAACAACATACGAAGTTGATAGAAATGTGTACGAGAGCAATATATGTCCGCATAATTGTGGGTGTATAAATGGGTATTGTAGAATGTATATCGATGGTGAGTGTAGCACTACACCATCAAAAGAGCTGGACTTTTGCATAGAGGATGATAATGGTGTTGGGCATTATCTTATGTTAAATATGAATTATAGAAGACCAATAGCAATTACAGGTCTCGAAGAGGATTTAGATAATTATCAATTACTCATAGAAAACCCCGTATATGATGAAACGGGTTTGGTTGGTGCATGGAGTTTCGAGAAAATAAAAGAAGGGAAGGTATACGATTCAAGTGGATTTATGAATGATGGTACAATAGTTAATAACGTAAAAACCGTTGAGGGTGTGTTTAATTCTGCATTGTTATTTGAAGGTAATGGGCATCTTGAAATTCCATATTCAGATAGTTTGAATGTAAGCAATTACGATGGTTTAAGTGTGGAGATGTGGATCAAACCAAATTCTTATAACGAAGGCACGTTTTCTTATATCTTTATCCTTGGTAAAAAGAGTAAAGAAGAAGATCTTTTCATATATAAAGTATATATTACACGATACTCCGAATTGATGTTTGGTGTAACAACAGAAACAGAAACATCTCGTGGAACTCAGCATTTTTTTTATGGTGTTACAGCTCCTATAACCTTAAATAAATGGCACCATGTTGTAGGTACTTATAATAAATCCACAAGAAAAGTAAAATTATATATTGATGGAAATTTTGTAGGTTCGAGAGATGTTGAGACGGGTAATTTATTGGAAGATGTGGGCGCAGGAGAAGCATCTTTGGTAATAGGTAAAGATCCTAGAAAGTATATTAAAGATTATAATGGCTCTATAGATGAGGTAAAAATATACAAAAGGGAGCTAACCCAAGAAGAAATACGACAGCGGTTTGAGGCAAAGCTTAAACCAAACTATGCTGATATAAGATTTACAGACGAGCAAGGTAAAGAATTGCCGTACTGGATGGAATCCTATGGGAAGTTCTGGGTAAGAGTGCCACATATACCTGCTAACGGCGAAACAAAAATCTATGTATATTACGGAAATAGAAAGGCAAGCTCCGCCTCTGACGGAACGCAGGTATTTGATAAAGTTGGAAGCTTTGATAATTTCAAGCAAGGATGGGATGCAACACTACCTAGTGGGGGATGCAAGACAAAACTAGAAGATTCAGCTTTAACAAGTTTTGAAAAGCCTTCTGGCTATAATTGGAAGGGTAGGGGTGTAGATATATCTACTGATTATGTCGATGAGGGGGAAGCAACATGGTTTGTATGGTTTGTAAGGAAAGAATTCGTAGCGCCTAATGAGTTTGAGCTTATATTTTCTACTATTGCAGATGATGATGAGGCATGGACAGCGATATATTCTACTAACGTAACATATATTATTGGTGGTAATGTGGGAGATTGCGATGGAACTGGTAGTCATAGCAATCCTAAAAAGTACAAGGCAATTATACCAGAAGGTAGATTTATATTCGCAGGCAGAGGACATAATGGCAAAGATTATGCTTATTTGCAGATAACAGATGTTAGCAAGGGTTTGGATAAGCTGTACACGAGAAAAATTGTGAAAAAGGAAGTTTTGGTGCGTGGAAGTGGTGGTACTGCGGACAGGCTAGAAAAGGTTGAGGCGAGGCCGAGCTATACAATTGGAGAAGAAGAGGCTCTCGATCCTTTTGAAAAATGGAAAGCATTAAAGAGCATGGTAACGGAGTATAAATCCTTTGGTGGCAGGATATATCCTTACAAAATCAAGCAATGGTATGATACGAATAAAAATGGAAAGATAGATGCAGGCGATGAATATGTGGTGAAGAAAACACTTGAATATGATAGCTATGGAAATATTATAAAATCAACAGATGGTGAGGGAAAATCTGAGTATACAAGGTATGATAATGAATATGGTGTAATGCCCATCAAAGGGTGGAATGATGAGTATGGAAGCGAAGCAGAGCCTGCATGGCAAAAGGTATATGATGGAACTTCTTTATTGCCAATAAAATTAATAAATGAAAATGGACAGGAAACAAGGTACGAATATGATAACTTTTGGAGACTTAGCAAGGTATGGTTCCCTGGTGACGATACAAGCAAGCCATCGCTAATATATGAGTATACCTTTAACCCAGATGGGGAATTTCCAATATCTTTAACCCTTAAGAAAAAGATAGACAACACAAGGTATTATACAGAAAGGGTATACTATGATGGATTAAACAGAAAGATAAAATCCGTTGTGCATAGCAGTGATGGTAATATTGTTAGCTATGATGTTATTCTCGGAAGCAGGGGATTGATAAAGAGAAGGTATAAGCCATATTTTGAGGAAGAGGGAAGGGGGGCATATATAGAGTATGAGTATTATCCAAATCCACTTGCGAGGCTAAAGGCTGCAAAGACCTATGATAAAGATGGAAATCTGCTAGGAACTATCAAGTACTATTATGGTATAAAGGATGGCATGCTTTATGTAACAACAGAGGATGAGGAAGGAAATCAAATAAGGCATTTGTTTGATAAACTAACCAGACTCGTAAAGGTGGAGGAAGGAAGATGGAAAGAATAAAGCTAACGATGGGAATAGTAATAGTATTTTTGGTGTTGTTTTCATACTCGGCTCTTTCTGCCGAGACAGCAGAATATCCAGAGGTGTTGAAATGTGAAGGCTCATACCCAGATTATACCTGCCCAGAAGGGTACGAGGTACATAAGTCTGGAGTAAATTGTGAATGTCTTCACCATTGTGGAAATGGTTTGTGCGAAGAAGATAAAGATGAAAATACACAAAATTGTCCTGAGGATTGCCTAAGCTCAGATATTCAATGCGATTCTATTGGATGTGGTAAAATATCGACAGTTATAAAGAATGTAATGTTCAAGTTGTTGTGTAACTATAGTATCGGTGGATTCACCGGTGAGGGTGAATTAAAACCTTATGAATACCTCTCTTTATTGCAAGTAGAACCCACAAATATGACATTTTCATATATTTGTGGAGAGTATCCAAGATATCCAAGAATAAGGATAAAGAATGTTAAAACAACTACTCTTTACAGTAAATCTAATATTTTGCATGAAAGAAAGAGTTTTGGATCAGATGCGAAGAATTGTTTTGATAACTGTATGTATGATATTTGCCGTTATTCTTGCTATTATGAGGACTGTGAAACCGAACCCTGTTACTGTGGGAGGCATGAGTGTGATCCATATTATAGCAGTCTATTTAAAAAATGTGATCCTTTCTGTGTTGCCTCTGCTCCTGCAAAATGTAGTAAAAAATGTTTTGAGAGCGAAATACTAGGCAAAATCATAATCTCAGGGGATGGAATAAAAAGTTTTCTTGAGGATTGTATTGATACATGCTATGATATAGATGGTTGCATAGCTCTTGGGTGCAAGAAAAAATATGTCATGTTTCGTGAAATACCGGGTTTTCTTCCTGTTACTGATCAATGCGCAACTTGCGGTGAAAATAAGGGAAGCGAGGCTTGCGTATGTCCTGATAGCTGTTCGCTTGCTGGTAAAATAGTGGATCCTGGGCAGAGCTGTGGTGGTAATAGGTTTGAGGCGGTAACCACATACAAATACAATGTGCTTGGCCAGATAGAGGAATTCAGGGATGCGGAAGGGAGGGTAACCAAGCTCAGCTATGATCCATCTGGGAAGGTAAAAAACGTTAGTGATCCTGATCTTGGAACAATAGAGTATGAGTACTATAGGAATGATCTAAGGAAAAGTATAACAAATGCAAATGGAGATAAGGTGGTGTATTACTATGACAGAGCTAACAGGATAAAAAAGATTGATTATCCGAGATCATTCGATACTACATACTTCTACGATACGTATGCAAATGGGGAGGAATGTAAGAATGGCAAGGGCAGGCTTTGTGAGGTGCGCGATGAATCTGGGGCAACGAGAATAGAGTATGATATAAGGGGAAGGATAAAGAAGAAGATAAGTGCTATAAGAGGAAGAAACCTCATATTGAATGGTGGGTTTGAAAGAGGTAAGTGGTTATGGAATATGCCAACTCAGGCAAGCATCGTAACAGATTCACACTCTGGTGGTAAGGCTGTAAGTATTTCTGTAAAAGAGGGGGAGGAATATGTATACATCTATCAACTGCTTCCCATTGAGGAGAATGAGGTCTATCTTTTATCTTTATACGCAAAGTCACCAACCTCATCAAATCTTGGTGTTACATTAACATTTTATGATAGCAATGAAAGGAGAATAACACCTTCAGATAATGCAATAGATGCGTTCCAAAGTGTTTGGAGTGTTGGTTGTGGTGGAGGCTGCTTTTACTCTGGCAATATAAAGACTGCGGAGATTTACAAACCCTATCTATTTTTCTTCAGGGCCCCAACAGGAGCAAAAACGGTGGAGATTGGGATAGGTATAGGAAATGCTGGTGGCAATGAGGAGTTGTATATAGATGAGGTACAGCTTGTTAGAAAAAGCTTTGTGATCAATGGTGGATTTGAGAAAGAGGGGTGGATGTGGACAACTTTCGGTAGTGTAAGCTATACCAGCGATGCTCATTCTGGAGACAAAGCCCTCAAAATAACTGATGCTTCACCTTATGAATACATTATGCAAACACTGCCAATTTATGGAAATGAAATCTACGCTGTATCAGCGTATGCGAAATCCCCTGCCAATTCAGATTTAGGGATTGCCTTAAAGTTTTATGATAAAGATGGTAACTTGATACAGCCTGCCAGCGTTAGTATAGATAGCTTGGGCTATAGCTGGAGTGATGGCTGTGGTGGTAACTGCTTCTATTCCGGTAGTACCTCTACCACAGCAAGGTATGAAAGATACTATTATGTATTTAAGGCTCCAGATAATGCTGTAAAAATGGAATTGTATATTGGTACAGGGGCTAGTGGCGGTGAGCTTTATCTTGATGATGTACAGCTTTACTATGTAAATATGACGGAGTTTGAAAATAACATATTTGATGTGGAATATTTCTATGATTTTGGGGATAATATAATAGCTATTAGGTATCCAAGCGGAAGGTACATACAATTTGGAATAAACGATAAGATGCAGGTTAATTCGGTATTTATCCGTTTTGTGCCGATAGCAGCCTTTGAATATACACCAACGAATGCGTTCAAAAAGATTACAATGGGGAACGGTGTGGTAACGAGTTATGAATACTACCCAAGGGGTTGGATAAAATCCGTAGAAAGTGTTAATCCCTCTGGCAATAAGGTTTTCAATGAATATTATGAGTACTATAAGAATGGGAATGTGAAAAGGATTTCGGTGGGACCTGGACAAGATATGAATCTCGTCTATGACCCGTACAATAGACTGGTATCGGTAGAGAACAACGGGTACTATCTTGGGATTGGGGATATAAGTTACGAATACGATAAAACAGGCAATAGATTAAGGTATGTGATCGGGGAGCAAACACAGGAATACAGATATTACAACACAGATGGGAGCGTAAGCATGCCTGGGAGCAAGGGGGAAACGAGCAGGCTCGCTGAAGATGCCAGATATATCTATGAATATGATAAGGCTGGAAATATGATAAGAAGGAAGGATAAAAGTACTGGGGGAGTAACGTACTACTTTTATGATGAGGCTGGCAAGCTAAAGAAGGTTGTACTGCCTAACGGGAAGGTTGCAAGATATCTATATAATTATGAAGGCAGGCTCGTTGCAATGGAGTTTGATAACAACGCAACCATCTACTTCCACGGCTCTGGAATGGTGGAAAAGTTTGATTATAGCTTAGCAACGTATGCCACACAATCACCATCAATCCCCATAGAGATACAACCACCATATTTCGGTATAGAGAATGAAAACGGAGATACTATCTTTATAATAGATAATATTGGGAATATGTTCATAAAAGGTAATGTAAATGAACACCAACCAATCATGCCTGCTGCCGATGGCAATGATTTCGTTATAGAAGATGAAATGGGCAGGAGTGTTGCATTGGTTGATAGCTCAGGGAATGTATACTTGAGCGGGAGTCTCCAAACAAACATCAATAAAGCTGCTCTAGCCGCTGCAAAAGCAAGAAGAGGGAACTTTATAATAGAAAATAGAGAGGGGGAGGTTGTTGCATATATAGATAGCAATGGCAACCTTTATATAGCAGGGAAGTGCAAAGAAAATTATTTATAAGATAGAGTAAATATGAAAGAGCATGCAACCAGAGAGTTTTACAAATACGGCAAGAAGGCAAGATATTTTATGCTCGATGAGCTTACTCTTTCACATCTTTTAAGAGATAGAAATGAATTTATAGAGGCTGGCTTACCATATGGAGCGGCTATTGCAAGAGCTGTAGTAAAAAACAACACGGACTATGTCCTTGAAATAGGTCCAGGTTTGGGAGACCTTGCAATAAAGTTTATGGAACATGCCCAAGGTAAAGTGAAACACTATGTATTCTTGGATATATCAAAAGACCTAATAAAGCATGTTAAGAAAAGGGTAAATGGCATGAGTGTGATTGGGGATGCTATGCTATTACCGTTCAAAAAGGGAAGTATAGATCTTATTATATGTAATGAGGTGCTTGCTGATTTGCCCATAAAGAGAGTTAATGGAAAAATGATAAATGATGGCGCAATCAAGGCAATAAGGGAATGTATCAGGCTGTTAAGGAAAAACGGAAAGGCTGTTTTTATAGAGGTTGGAGGCAAGGCAAAGAGAATAAGCGTATTTGGTCATGAGGAATATACTATAGATTTTGATGAGATTGAGCGTGTGCTGAGAAAAAACAATACAAGATATGAGAGGGGTAAAATAGCAAAATTGTTAGGAATCAATACCAAGCTAAGATTTGTCTCCCCCGTAACGCAAGCCGAGCTTGTTGAGCTTTACAAAAATAGTGGCATGGATAAACATAAATTTTCAAAGATATACAGCTTAGAGGAATTTTTCACAACCTTCGGGAATGAAAAATGGCTAAGTAAAGGTTATAAGCAATACCTAAAAAAGAATGCAAGAGCAATTAGAGAGCTCGTGGAACAATTTGATTATATAACTATTTTTAAAGATTAATTAAGATTTACCACCATAATTGGACATGAACTCAAACAAGCCCGAAAACCATTGCTATCCCGAGTAAAAACATTATAAAGCCAGCTATGAGGTGGAGTTTTTTTATGTTTTTTTCCTTCCACTCAGAAACATTTTCCACCGTTGAGATTCCAGCATAGACCAGAAAGGTGATGCAAACCATGGGGAACACAAAGATGATATTATAAATTAGCAACCATGGAATGGTCTTCAGAAGCTCAATTGCTGAGAGTATTCCCCCTGCTATGATATATGGACCGATTGTGCAGGGCAGAAGGAAAACGCTGACAAATGCCCCCACAGCAAAAGCCCCTCTGGGGCTTGTAACACCGCTTATTATTTTTTTAACCTTGGGTCTGAGGCTCAATGGCATTTCTGTCAGGATACCCCCGGGTTTGTATCTGAGGAAGTCCTTTATGTTGAGCACGCCGAGGATTATCGCAGCTATACCCAGAACCTTGTAAAGGAGAAGCCTTACAGAGGTGAGGGCCTGAATTATCTGGAAAAATCTTATTATCACAAGCCCGTAAAACATATAGATTATGTAGACCGATGTGATAAAGGATATGCCTGCAAGGAGAACGTTTCTTTTCCTCTCCGGAGAGTATGTCATTATCGCTATTAACATCAGCGTTAAAACGGCTATAGCACACGGGTTGATTGAATCCACAACAGCCAAGGAGAGTATCTTTGCTATGGTCAGGTCTTGAATAGGCTCACTACCTCTCTGGTTTTGATGCTCATCTATCTGTTCTTTGGTTTGATTCTCCTCCGGTTCCTGCTCTGTACTGGTATCTGCATGTTCCAGGGGATTTCCATTCCACTGAATAACCCAGCCATCTATCTTTACTGCATTATCGAATTTCAGGCTCTTGCCAGAAAGGGCAACATCCTCGGGCTCTATGGTCTCGAATTCCGTGTTCGCAAAGACCTCGGAAAGATTGTTTTCCAAAAGTCCCTTCACCATGATATCGTTCAGGTTTTTTTCTCCTACAAGTGTTATAACCCTTTCACCCTTCCATATCTTTGGCCTTCCCGGAAGAGAGGTTATATCAAGGCTCTCAAAAGGGATCGAGGAACCGTCTATGAGCGGGCACGGATTTCCCTTCATCGACTCTATTTTACTTCTTATATTCTGAAGTATCGGAATGTCACCTATTATGTGTTCACCTTTATTGAATATAACGAGGGGAATCCCAAAGCCGGAGTTATAGTGGGTGTTGTATTCGCTCATTAACGGAGCATTTTCTCTGCTCTGGTATATCTCGTATTCTATGACAACAACATCGGGATATTCCTTCAGAATTTGCTCGAATATAACAGGGTCTGTCTTTGCACAGTGAGGACATCCTATTCCAGTAAAATAGACAATGCATGTGGTCTCCGCAGCCCTCACAGGAAAACACAGCAACGCAAATACTATCAGCACCAATAGGACATTTCCCGCTCTCATAAATATCATTAATATGAAACCATATATAAATCTTGGTTACAATATACGAAACAGTGACTATGAGCAAAATCGAAAATTAACCTTGGACAATTGCGACTATTTCGGCATGTTCTGTGAGCTTGCCTTTCCCGCCGGTTGATTTAATAAGCTCACCATCACATACCAAGCACTTAACATTCATTGCGGGCTTTTCAAACACTATCTGCTCGTTCTTACACCTCTTACATCTTACTTTTATAAACCTTGACACCATAGCTCACACCAGCTCAAATTTTTTAACCCTAAATCCTGTTTTTGCATGCTTCTTCCCGCATTCTTTGCACGTAAATCTCAAATCCACCTTCTTTGTTGGCTTCCCCTCGCCTTTTGGATTTGGTCTTGGAAATGAACCATAACCTTTGAGCTTTCTTTCAAAGCGCCTGTTTGCTTGGCTCATGGGATGCGCAGAGCCTCTAGCCTTTTTCTTTATTTGTTTAACTACATGCATGGTGTGCTTTCTGCAATACGGGCAGTATGTATTTACCTCCTTTGGAAACTTCATAATATCTACCTCTCTGAATGAGTATTATTAGCTTAAAAAATATAAAAACTTTTATATGCAAAGGATTATTCTGATAAGAGGGATAGTGCAGGGGCTGGGTATAAGACCTTCTATACATAGGATAGCGGTAAAAAATAATATAAAGGGGTATGTTAGGAATACACCGCAAGGTATTGAGATTCTGGCATGTGGAAAAGGAGAAGAGCTAAAGGCTTTCATAAGTGATATTAAAGCTCTCCCAGAACCCTTTCACATAGAATCTATTCAAATAAAGGCAACAAGAGCAAAAAAGTGCAGGGGATTTAAGATAGAAAAGAGTACAGAGCACGGCCATGCAGACATAACTATACCGCCAGATATAGCTATATGCAAGGAATGCATAAAAGAGCTTTATAGCAGAGAGAACAGGAGGTATAGGTATTGGTTTATAACATGTACCAATTGTGGACCAAGGTTTAGTATAATTAAAAACCTACCCTATGATAGGGAGAATACAACCATGGGCAAGTTCGGGATGTGCAGGAGATGCGAGGAAGAATACAGCACCATAGCGAATAGGCGTTATCATGCACAAACCATAGCGTGCTATGAATGTGGGCCTAGGCTTGCGCTTATCTGTACAAATAATAAAATAGCAGGCAATTGCATCGAAATTGCAGCAAAAATTATTAAAAAAGGGGGAATAATTGCTATGAAAGGTGTAGGTGGATGGCATCTTGCATGTCTTGCAACCTCAGATAGCGCAGTTAAGAGATTGAGAAAGGGGAAAATGAGAGCCAATAAGCCATTTGCAGTTATGGTAAGGGATGTTGAAATGGCAAAGAGATTTTGTGTAATTAGTAAAAAAGAAAAGGGTTTGCTTGAAAGCTATGCAAGACCAATAGTTCTTTTAAGGAAATCCGAGCACTATAATCTTTCTAAATTTGTTGCACCCGGCCTGCACAATGTCGGTGTTTTTTTACCATACACGGGTATGCATTATCTTCTTTTTGATTATATAAAGGAGCCTGTTATAATGACATCTGCAAACCTATCTGGAGAGCCAACAATAATAGATGATAAAAAAGCTCTGACCGAGCTTAAAGATATTGTTGATTGCTTTTTAATACATGATAGAGATATAGCTAACAGATGTGATGACTCTGTTATAAGAGTAGTTAATAGAAAGGTTAGTTTTATAAGAAGGGCAAGAGGATTCGTTCCGCTCCCATTGAAAATAGATGCTGGAAAGCATGCGATAATCTGCATGGGCTCAGACTACTCAAATACATTTTGTATATATAAGGCTGGTAAAGCTTACATATCCTCATACAATGGGGATATTGAAAGTATCAATGCGCTGGATGGGCTTGAGAAAGAGGTGATGAAGTTCCTTGATATGCTAAAGATAAAGAGTATTAAGTATGTTGTATGCGATTTGCACCCAAGATTTAACACATCAAACCTTGCATCAAAACTTGCAAAAAGGTTTAATGCCGTTCTCTTGAGGCAGCAACACCACATCGCCCATTTCTTTTCTTGCATGCAAGAAAACAATCTAGAAAAGGGAGTTGGCATTGTGTGCGATGGGTTTGGCTACGGAAGTGATGGAAAAGCATGGGGAGGGGAGGTGTTTTTATACAAAAATGGCAGGTTAGAAAGGGTTGGCATGCTTGAAACACAAGCCATGATTGGCGGGGATTACGCAACAAAGGAACCGCTAAGGCTTAGTGTTGCCATAATGAGCAAGTTTTTGAATGAAGAAGAGATCGCAAAGCTGATTAAGGAAAGCGAGGAAAGCCATGTTGGTGTGTGGTTAAGACAACTGGAAAATAAATTTAACATAGTAGAAACTACAAGTTGTGGAAGGTTTTTGGATGCTGTTTCAGCATTTCTTGGCATATGTAAAAGGAGAAGCTATGAAGGAGAACCTGCAATGAAGCTTGAAAGTATAGCTTTAAAGGGGAAAAGGGATTTGGAGCTACCTGTTAAGGTTAAGGAAATAAACGGATGTTATGTGCTAAGTACGACAGAGATATTCAAGGGTATTATGGAGCATTTAGATGAGCCTGTAAGCGATATTGCGCTGTCCGTACATTATGCAATAGGAAAGGGGCTTGCAAAGATAGCAAAAAGATTTGGCATGGAGGTATGCTTTAGTGGTGGTGTTGCTTACAATGAAATAATAAGTAAAACACTGGAGAGGGAGTTAGGGAATGTATATAGAAATAAACACGTGCCATGTGGGGATGGTGGTATAAGCTTTGGTCAGCTTGCATGTGTGAAATATTTAAGACCTTAGCTCATTTAAAAAATATGAGAATTACAATCTGTTCAAGCCTGGATTTCACATATAAGATTGGAGATATAAGGAAGAGGTTGATCAAGCAAGGTCATGAAGTACTAATACCTAAAACTGCTGAGATGATATTAAACGGTAAGCTTGCATTTGAACAAATAATGAGAGAAAAAGAAACCGGTGAGATTTCAAATAGGGCAATAAGGCAAGACGCTATAAGAGAGCATTTTAGAAAGATCAAAAAGTCAGATGCGATTCTTGTCCTAAATTTCGATAAAAAGGGAATTAAGAATTATATTGGTGGGAGTGTTTTTTTAGAGATGGGATTTGCCTACATACTAAACAAAAAGATATTTTTGCTTAACGAAATTCCCGATATGATCTACAAAGATGAAATTAAAGCTATGCAGCCAATAGTACTCAAGGGTGATTTAAGTGAGATTAAATAGAAATTAATGCAGGCTAAACCAAATTTATCGCCTTGCCTCTAATAAATGCATTAATATTTTTTGCTGTAACTTCTCTAAGCCTTTTCATAGCCTCTCTTGTACAGGCAGCTATATGAGGCGTAACTATAACGTTAGCCATCCTAAACAGCCTTTTAAATCTCCTTCTACACTCCTCTGGCTTTTCTTCATACTCCAGCACATCTAAGCCAGCGCCAGCCAAAATACCTTTATCTAAAGCTTCAATCAATGCTTGTGTCTCGATAACCCTGCCCCTTGAGGTATTTATAATCACACTGCCTTTTTTGATATTATTTATATTTTCCTTGTTTATGAGGTGGTGTGTCTTTTCTGTATAAGGCACATGCAATGTTATTATGTCAGCATGCCTAAATAAATAATCCAAAGAAGTATATTTAAAGCCAATAGTATGAGATGCTTTAATATTTTTATTTATATCATAAGCTATAACCTTCATTCCAAATCCCTTTGCTATCCTTATAACATTCATCCCAATTTTACCTGTACCAATTACACCAATCGTTTTACCTTTTAGCTCAGCACCACTAAGCTTGGACCTTTCTTGCACACCCTTTAAAACACTTTTCATATTCCGAAAGAGCGCAAGAATTAAAGCAAATGTATGCTCCGCTACGGCATTGTTGCTATAATCAGGAACATTGGAAACAGCTATGCCCCTCTTTCTACATTCCCTTGTATCTATATGATCGTATCCAGTAGAGCGTGTCGCTATGAATTTGAGTGACGGAAGCTTATCAATCACAGCCTTATTGATTTTTGAATATATAGATATGCATACAACCTCACAACCCCGTGCCTTTTCTATATTTTTTAGGCTTAGCCTCTCTTTATAAAACACCATACTACCGTTTACATTTTTTCTAAAAAATGCTTTATCCTGCTCGCTAATCTCAAAAAACGCTATTTTTACCATATTAAAATTTAGAGATAGATTTATTATGCTTTTTAAAAATCAACGGCCATTACTACTTCACTACCATTATAATCTTTGCAGCCAATATACAAACTATTGATATTATTATTACTACTGCCAGTATACTCTTCAAACCTATCTTTACGGGAACAGCGCCTGTTATCGTCTCATTGCTTATATTAGCTGTTACGTTCCTTGTTGGCACTTCTATGCCACTTATATTTGTTACATTCTCTTTTGGCTGCGCCGGCGTGGTTATATTAACCTCTCTCCCTTCAATTACACACGCATCCCACTGATTTACATTTATTAAAATTTCTACAACCTTTTTGATATTCTCCGACGAAACAATTAACTTTGCTACATAGCTTCCTTTTACATTGTATGGTGGCGAGATGTATATATACGCATTCTTTGCTTCACCCTTCTTCAACAGGAATTTTTGTTGGCTTATATAGACCCATTCTGGCCCCTCAATCGCTACGTTATACACATCACTCATTTCCCCTATGTTCCTTATCCTAACGTTTAACACAGCCGTCTTACACACATCAACATTTACCTTTGCCGCCCTTTCTTTTATAAAGCCCGTTGCAACACCAGCACCTGTTGGCATACCTATAACCTTCACCCTTTTCCCATTACCCTCTATGTTAATCTCAACACTATAACATTCTTCTATTGGTCTAATATCCACCTTTACATGTTTTTCAACAGCTACAAAGGATGAATTAAGCTTAAAGGTAATTTCTTTGGTTTGTGCATATGGCTGGAAGAGGTAAAGGCTTTTTGTAAATACGGTCTCCTCGCCACTTCTGAGTATGAATTTGGCAATCTCTTTATTATCCATGTATAATGTGTAGCTATCTGTAAATCTGCCTGTATTCTTTACGTTAATAGAGTAGTTTATTACCTCTTTTCTACATGCTTTTTTATACTCTGGCTCCACGCTCATTTCAGCAGAATAACAATTCTTAACAGCAAGCGTTGCTATGTTTTCATCCGCTATGCCTTTTGCAAACGCCTTTACCACAATTACCATAACCTTTCCAAGCTCCATTTCCTCAGCACCAACAGTTAGTTTTACCTTTTTAGTCTCACCTGGATTGAGAAATACCTTGCTCTGTGAAAGTTTACCATGCGTAGATACAATATTGTAGGTCTCTTCTATGGTTCCCGTGTTCTTTATAATAACATCATATACCTTCTCCAACCCATAACATACCTCTGAGTCTGCAGGTGTTATTATTACTGCAACCTTCCTACAATCCCTTGCGCTAACCTTACCCTTTACTACATACCTTAACCCCGGCTTTTTTGAAGATGCTATCGTTATATCAAATTCCTTTTCAAACGCTACTCTTGGCTTTACGTATATTTTTACATTCCCTTGCCTGCCACCTTTTAGGTAGACACTTTCCTTATCGGAGATAACCCATGACGGCATTGAAATAGTATAGTTATCGTCCTTGGTGCCTTTATTTACTATTACCAAATCAAACCTTGCAAGCCTACCTAAACACACATCTTGGGAGAATGGGCTCAGGTATGCGTCAAAATCATAACAGTTTTCTATTGTAAGCTCGCTTACAGCCGTATCGCTTGCATAGCTCGTTAAAGAGTTGGCATCAACCTCTATATAGTACTCACCTGTTTTATCTGCTGGCGGTGTTAATTTTACAACGATCCTTTTCGTTTGTTGAGATAAGAGCTTAATGGTATGGGTTATATGTTGCCCCCATGGCGTAGCTATATTGACATTAAATTCCTCATCAAACTTCCCCATATTCTTTACATCTATGCCATAATCTATACTTTCCCCCTTACACATAGAGATTTGAGGTTCAACATACAATTTAACATGATGGCATCTCAAAACCTCTACCTTAAGATCCTTTGAAAATACCTCACCTGTTAGGCTAGAGGTAGCAATGACCTTTACAATATAAACAGCTGGCTCAGAGACACAATCAGGCGTTACATAAATGCTTACACTTCTGCTTTCACCAGAGGCAAGTGTAACCTCAGGTTCTATGAAACCAGACCAGCCGGATGGAAGCCCTAACCTTAGCTTGTACGTATCTGTTTCATCATCGAGATTTGTGAGCATGAGATTTATATTAGAGGCTGCACTACATGGGCATACTGAAACATAGCTCGGCGTTATTACCATTTCCAAATTTGAGTATGCAAAAGCACCAGGCGCTAATATTAACACAACGATGCATGCTGCTATGATTGCATATTTCATATTTTTCACCAAACTTACTTATTTATTGGTAGTTAAATTTATAAATATTTTCTGTTTAGTAATAACTCCCATATACCTCTTCGGTATAACTTTTCCTCCTCGCCTTTATTAGATAATAAAGAAGGGATATGAAGACTATAAATACTATGCCTCCTGCAAAATATATTGCATTTTTCTGCAAAAACAACCCAGTAACATCCTTGCTTACCTTTCTGGCTAGGGAAGGGGCCGCATACACGCCAATGGGTTTGCTTATACTCGTCTCATTACTTGATACCCTTACTAAAAGACTATATCTCCCAATTTCATGAGGCGTTACATATACGTAAACCTTTTTGTTCCCTTCAACCTCAACGGTATCGGGATAGCTAAGCCAATCTCTCGGCATACCCTCAACCTCTATATTATATACCGCTTTCTCCCTGCTCTGCAGCTCTATTGTAATAACGCTTCCTGTATGCACCTCCATATCGATAGAATCTGGGTATACTTTAACAAATTCTGCAACCTTCTGTGGTTCAGAGGGAGCCATGCTTACCTTTTCTACACCAGGCTCAGGAACGGAGCTTATTGTGAAACATTCATAGTCATAGCTGTTGCAATAGGCGAATGCTTCTATTTTTATGTTATATGTGCCATTATCTAACACAAAATCGAATTTATTTAGTCTCTCTTCTCCTGCAGAAAGTATCGCTGTGTATGTACTCTTTATAACCCCATCTATATACAATCTCAATACAATCTTTGTTGTCACGCTTCCCGTATTTTTAACCCACACCTTGGTCCAGGCATTTTTAACAACACTTGTTGGATGCTCTATCTTTGTTATCTCAACCCCGCACACATCTTCACTTTCAACAACTATTGTTACTTGAGACCATGCGCTTATCTTTCCTGTATTATCCATCACCTTCAGCTTTACGTTATAAACCCCTGGTCTGGCATAGGAATGATAGACACCACTATGCATGGTCCAACCACTACTATGCCCATCTCCAAAATCAAAATAGTAGCTTGTTATGTACCCATCCCTATCATAACTATTTGCCCCCGAGAAATAAACAGGCACAGCAGGCTTTACTCTGTAATGGCTTGCACTTATAATAGCTACAGGCGCGAGTGATATCTCCTGCATTATAGCAATTGATTTCTCAGACCTGGCTATATTGTTGCGCATATCTACAACACTTGCTACGCACCTCACTGTATCACCGCTTGCTGTATATGAGCGTGGAAGAGTACTTTTTGCCGTGTCTGAGTATGAATAAACATTTTTCGTCTCACTCTTAACCTTTATGCCATTTATATACCACTCGAAAAGTACGTAATTAAGATCGCTGTTAGCATCACTTACCATAACTGTGCATATTATATCATCATTTGTCGTTGGTTGCTCTGGGAGCAGGGATATTGAGTTGATCACAGGCTTTGCAGATTCTACATGAATGGTAAAGGAGTCCTCCGCAAATAAACCAGAGCTATCAAAAACCCTCACAGATACCACACTACTTCCATCTTTCTTTGCATAGCACTTAATATAGTGCATGTGCTCTATAACACAATAAGCACTGGATGTATCTGACTGGCTCAGGATAAAGAATTTCAACATTGCGTCGCTATCTTCCTCATCGCTTGCATACTCCCATAGATCAATCACTATACTTTTTCCAGGCATTGTATGGTAATCTGGAATATCTATACTTGGCGGTGTTTTAGCTGTGCTAACTATGCTTACTGTTACACTTTTCTCAGCCTTACTCCACGCATTTTTACCATCATATACCTTTGCCATACACCTTACTATACTATCCTTTTCTATATAGCTCGAGCGCAGTGTATCGCTTGTTATAGCAGAGTAGCCATTAATGCCTTTTGTAATACTCTTAACTAAGATATTATCCACATACCAGTAAAAGACAACATAGTTGAGATTGCCATCCCTGTCACTTACACTTACGGTGCAGGTTATATCATTATTAGCTAAGGGTATGGAAGGGTATATAGATATGCTGTCAAAGACGGGTGGTTCGTTTAAAGTTGGCAATGCCAGCTGTGTTATACTAACGCTTGCGCTCTTTGAAGAGGAAAGCGTTGATGAATCATATACTGTCAAAACACACGTTATGATATCCCTATCACTTTTTGGGATATATATGCTATCTGAAACACTTAATCTCCCACCCTCTATGCTCTTTTCCCTTTTTGCAATGAATTGGTTATTTTTATACCATTCAAATTTTGCTGTGCTTAGGTCAGCATCTTCATCTTCTATGAGTGCAGAACATGTAAGCGTGTCGGTAGGTGATGGATGGGAGGGGGAGATTGAAATGGAAAGTATGGATGGCTGTGTACGGGCTGCTACTGTTACCTCAACGTGCCTTATTGAGTATGCGCCTTTTTTATCCACTACCTTGACCTTGCACGTTATTTTATCCCCCGCATGAGCGTCAATTAGAAGTGTATCACTCCTCTCAGCATTGCTGCCTGCTATTATTTTATTTGCCGTCTTAACAGTATTACCATTAATGAGCCAGCTAAATTCTATATTATTCAAATTCCCATCGGCATCGCTAACTGCAGCATAACATACGAGGTTATCATCTGGAGCTGGCGTAGATGGTTGAAGTGAAAGAGAATGTATCACAGGTATATGATTTTCTGTAACGGTTTCTGGCTCAGGCTCAGCTTTGAGCACATTTATCATAAGCTTTTCGCTTCTCGAAACCTTGCCGTCATTATCCTTAACCTCAACATAGGCATAGTATATACCTTCCCTATTATATGCGTGCCTAATTACGCTTGCGGAAAGCCATTCCGTGGCGGTGTCACCAAAATTAAATTTGTACGCAACTATATAGCCGTCATCATCATAGCTCTGGCTTGCATCAAAAACTACCTCTTCATGCTCCTCTATTTCATATCTGTTTGCAGAAAGTCTTGCAACAGGTGGTATGTTCTCATGGGTAATTTCAAGCTTAAATCTATTCGATGATACGCTTGCATGGCTATCGCTTGCTACAATAACAATGTGCTCGATTCCATGCTTGCTATGAGGTGTAAAAGTGACAATATCTCCTATTAATTTAGATTGAAAATGGGAGAGAGGGGGGATATAATAAGTAAGCGTCTCTACTCCATCTTCTACATCTGGATCATAAAAATAATCTCTAAGATTAATAACAAATGCCATGCTCTCTTTCCCTATTTGATCCTCTATATTTTTCTTTAACTTGGGTGGGGAGTTCTCAATTGTTATAGGTGGAGAATAGGAAATAGTTCCATGGTTGCCTTTTGAATCAACAGGCTCAACACTACATTTCCATACATCTCCTTTTTTTGTATATGAGCTATCCAGCACCTTCCCTGCTTTCCAAAAAATACCATTTTTATACCATTTTACCACACTTTTGCCTTCATCATCATCATCTTCATCATAAAAATCATATTCGCATGTTAGCCTGTCTGTTGTTTTTGGGCGCAAAGGCTCAATGTGAACATTTAATGCCTTAGGCATATGCTCCTTTTGAGGAATTGGCTTGGCTTTTACCATGGCTATGAGTTTCACATTTGCTGCACCACCATTTGAGCTTATCCTTAGGTATGCTTCATAATACCCTGGGTTTAGTTTGTTTGTATCTATTCTAACAATTATCTTTTCACTTTGTTCCCGATCAATAATACCAAAAGATGGGCTAACCACTATATCTATATCATATTCTATATTATAACTTAGCTTTCCACACCCCCTATTTCCAATATAAAAGCTCCTTTCTGCCGTTAAACCCTTTTCTATTTCTCCAAAGTTTATTTGGTTCGTGGTAACATAAAGCTCAGGCTCGCATTGCTCTACTTCTTCTTTAACACTAAAGCTCCATGCTCTACTTTCTTTACACTCCTGCCCATCACACACTCTAACCTTCCAATAATATTGCTCTCCTCTTTCAACATGCATTGTATAGCTCTTGCTTTTTATTTCTACTACCTCTTGCATGGTTTCTAAGCTATTGCCAACAAAGAGTGTATAGCTTAGCTCATCATCATCTTCATCATAGCCTTGCCATCTAAATGAAACCCACTCATCATCAACAATTGCATTATTTTCTGGCTCTAAAAGGCTTATTGATGGCACGGCATTTACTATGCTTGTGCTTGCCCTGCCCGCTTCCGTTAGCCCAAAAGAACCAAGATAGCTATAAACTCTACATTCCCATTTATCACCCTTTTTTGTTTCCTCATGGCTTATAACATCTTTGCCGTATCCCTCTGTATAGTATTTTCCATTTCTATACCATCTGAAGAGATAATCTTCTGCATACCCATTTATATTGCATTTTAAATCATCGCTCGTATGAGGCTTAGCTGGCGCTATGTCTACATCTAAAGCTGAAACTAAGGGAAACATAGCAAACAATATACATAAAACCATTACCGATTCTTTCAATCTTATTTCTATCACCTTATTTTCTTATTCCTAGATAGAGTTTTCCAGAACTTGATCTTTCCCATTTATTACCGGAATAATCACCACAATACTGAGAGCATTCACCATGTATATACATTCCTGGTACTATAAAGGGAACCTCTACGCTGAGTGCGTATTCCCATCCAGACCTTTCTATATCACCCCTTACCATTTCCCTATAAGTAAGTTCTGGTATTATCGATACAGCATAGATCCCGCTTTCCCTTCTTGAAACAAAAAGGCATGGTCTTATTGTCACAGCCTTTTCATTGCTCCCATCGCTCCTATAAAAGCTTGTTTGTAAACCACCTATAACACCTATTCTATGCTTATCTATATCCTTTACGTAACCAGCAAGCAATTCTATGCTCGCTCCACTTCTTTTCCTAACATCCTCCATTTTGGTTCCATTTCTTGCCTCATATCCAAATCTCACCCTGTCCCATAATAAATTAATACCAGCTCCAAACCTTACACCCTCATCACCCCAACGCAGAGCTGTATTCCCTACAATTATATTACCCTCAGCTTTACTCCTTATTACATATTCTCCTGTACTTGTTTCACCTCTCCCCGTCTCTGCTGTTTCCAGATCAAAACCTAATAGTATAGGCGGTGAACGTTGAGAAGATAAAACAGCCTCACCCCTCGCTACGCTTCCTCTTTCTTCCACTCTTGTTACCCTGTCACTTTCTAGTTCAGAATTAATCCCATACAAACCGAATCCAAGATCGTAATGTTCTATCCTTGGAGCCTCAACTCCCCCATCTCTGTACAATTTTCTGTTTTCTTTGATTCTTTTTTTAAGCTCTTTCTTTCTTGCTTCTATTTCCTTTAATAAATCCTTGACCTCTTCTAATTTTTCATCAATATTAAACTTATATCTTAACTCCTCACAATTTTTTGCTCTCTTTAGCTCATCGCTGTATCTTTTTAATCTCCACTCTACTCTTAAAAGGTAATTAAGCTCAGTGGAATCGGCACTAACCTTTGTTTGTAAATACCTTTTCAGATTTTTAGCGAGGCTTGAAAATGAGCTATCAATTTTTGCTATTTGCTCATCATATTGCTCCGCTAACTTTAGAGAGGTTGTGTCTGCTATTGCTATCATTGCATTTAGGGAATCGCTCATTGCACCTATCTCTTCGCACATTCCCTCCATGCTTTCATATATACCTCTTCCCGCTTGCACGGTAGTAGAATCTATAGCACTGGCAGTACTATCTGCAACAGGTTCTGCAGCACTAGCGCTTGGTATTAAGCTATTATATATTGCCTTACCAGCACTGCCCATATCTATTTGCCCAGCTAAAGGAACAAAAGGCAACATTAAAGCTGCAAAACCTCCTATAATTCCGCTATTTCTGCTTACCTTCCCTTTTGGTCCAAAATTAAGGTTTTCTGCATCAGGCTTTTCGTAATCTTCCTCAGGATCATAAAATGGGGAGCTTTGCTTTACAAATTCGTCAGGATCAAAGCCATTGCCAACCTCTTCTCTTGCCTCTCTAATTTCATCAATTGTTGGCCTAGAAAGAAGTGATACCAATGCATCCCTTCCTTCTGGTGCAAGGTTTATGAGCACTGCAGGCAATGCTTCGCCTCCAAGCACATATCTCTCATCTTCTTTATCTACATTCCCTATGTTTGATCTTTGTTTTTGTAAGGCTTCAACATACGGAAACGCATCCCAGCCAAGCCAATCAAACAAATAACCTTCCTTTCCCATATCCTCACCACCTAATTTTACTATTTTTAAGTAATTATTTTATAAAATGACCAAAAACTTTAAAAATCTTTACGCAACCAAATTCTTATCTGGTGTTATTATGGCAAAGTTTGAGGAAGAGGTTGAGAAACTCAACATAAAGGGTATTATAATAACGATGGTGCTTTCAGCTCTTGGCTTCCTTGTTGCCTTTTCATGGCGGGATGCGATAAAAGAGACCATAGAGCTGTTTCTCCCAAAAAGCGAGGGCTTGTTATGGAAGTACATCTCGGCAATAATCATTACAGCAATAGCTGTTATAACAAGCTATATACTTATAAAATTGCAAAGAGCTAACATAGTGCCCGATAAGTACGAAGAGAAGATAAAGCTAAAAAGGAAATGATTTAATTTTAAGCCCTCAACCCTCTGCTCTTCTTTCCTGCCGAGGTTAAACCCCTAAATGCCCTTCCTTTATGCACCGGCTTGCATATCCAATTAATATCCTTATCAGCCTTTATTTCTGGGTGGGCAGGATCCACCATTATAACCTCGTACCACTTATATTGACCATCTTCTCCAACATAGTACGAATTCAATACCTCCATGTTAGGATATTTCCTCGCTGCCTTTTCCTCTGCAACAACCTGCTTGCTCTTTCCAAGCGTGAAAAACCTTCCAGCTTTTTTGGGAACCCTTCCACCACTCACCTTTGGCCTTTTCCTTTTCCCCTTCTTAACCCTTACCCTAACAACAACAAAGCCATGTTTCGCTTTATACCCAAGCCTCCTTGCTCTCTCAAGCCTTGTTGGTTTCTCCACTCTTACAACTGTACCCTCTTTTCTCCACAAAACAAGCCTGCCCTTAACTATATCCCTTGCTTCGCTATTCTTCCAAATGTTACACAGTTGCATATTACCATTATAACAGGTTAAATATTTAACTCTATCGTTTAATTAAACATATATAAAAGCAAATAAATATATAAAATTATAAAATCAGGTGATTCAATGGGCATTATTGGAAAAATAATAATAGGGATTATCCTCTTGGTGGTCGGGCTCTTCCTATATGCAGACTCTGTTGGACTCTTTTGGACACCAGTTACAGGCATAGACTGGCTAGGAAATTTGATAGTGATAGTAAGTGGGTCAATACCCGCATTTTTAATCCTGATAGGGTTATTCATTGTCTGGCTAGAGCTGGATGAGCTAAAGATGGAAAAGGAGCTTGAAGAAGAAGAGTTGGAAAAAGAGCTTAAAGAGATAGAAGAGGAGTCAGAGAAGGAGACAAAGAAAACACAAAAGAAGGGAAGGGCAAAAAAGAGGAAGAAGAAAAAGTAATTGATTTTTTGTTTTATTTTATATTTTTAAGCACCTCTGCTATAACATCTTCTATGCCTTTACTCATATCAGCCACTATGTGTACTTCATCTATACTCTCAAACTCGGCTTTGATCTTTTTATAAACCTCGAAATCGGCATCAGATTCAGGCCTGTTTTCTATTCTCTTTTTGATCAGCATAGCAGGCATTACGCATTCTATGATAAAAAACTTTGTTTTAAACTTGTTAGCAATGTTAAAAGCACGTGCTCTTAGTTCTTTTTTATAAAATGTTGCATCAAGTATACAATTTAGCTTATTAGCTAAAACAATCTCTGCGATCAAAAACATAACCTCGTATACAAGCCTCTTTTCTTCCTCACTATAGGATGGGTTTTTAAATAGCCTCTTTCTTATGCGATCGCTCGAGAGAACAACAGCGTTTATTTTATTCTTGAGCGCATTTGCAAGTGTTGTCTTGCCACTTCCTGGGAGCCCGGCAACAATTATTAGCATCTTATCCTTCTTTATTGGTTAGGATATCAACAGAATAGAGGGAATAGCTCATCAATTCTTCAAACTCCTTTATGAGGTTTTTGTAGTAATTATCAAAGGATATCATCCATACATAGTCTTTAGTGCTCTCATCAAATACGCTGTTTAAAAAGCCCTTCCTCTCGAGCAATGCAAGATTTCTTCCGATATTCTCCATTTCTATATGATTGGCTTTCTCTACAGCTCTCAATATCTCTTTTGTATAAACAGGTCTGCCTGTTTTGGTTACAAGCTCTTTAATGATCTTAAGCAAGATAGCTGACATCATATCGCCCTTATAAATTTACACTCAGGCGTGACCTCAACGAAATGCACTTCCTTGCCAGCATTTTTTGCTTCCCACCACCCATCACATTGGTTTTCTCTCAAATTATCCACATCCTCTCTTGGCCAGTGTGCAACATCACACACCCAGCCGTCTACATCCCACTCAGGATTATTATCACTTAAGCAAGGGCCAGAAGAGAGATCACTACCCCTCTTAAGCTCTGCCTTACAAAGCTCTATGCATTTCTCTCTCGCACTAATCTCTTTATTCTCTGTTTTCTCTGTTGTAACACAACCGCTAAGTAAGATAATGAATAGTGTGAAGATCGCCACAAAAGCTCTTATACCCATATTTAATTCTTATCGCACCTTTAATATATTTTTTCAAACTATTTATGGGCAAAGTATATGCAAACCTTGCCCTTTTTTTCATCTATTCCATCTATCCTACCAAATCCTATCCTTTCCATCTGTATAATTTTACCCTGTGCCTCTTTCACTAAATTTACCTCCCCCAGTCCATGCTCTTTTCCTTCAGGCCTTTTTATTTCCACCTCAACATTTGGCTTTGAAACCCACTGTATCTTTGGCATATCCTCCACTAACTCATTTCCCTTATAGGTAGATTTTTTCCCAAGCTTAATATTAAACAAGCCCTTTAATCTGACCACGCCTCCGTTAAAGCGCTTAAAATCATCATGGCTTATATATATATTTTTTGTATCGACAGGCAAAACCTTCTCTCCCCTCTCCGGATGGTTTGGGTGATAAGGCTCTTTAGCCATTTTTATTTTAGGTGCCCCGTCAATTTCTATCTTTATAGGCTTTATCACAACCATGTACCTGTTTGCGATACTATCCACAAGTCTTCTATTAAAACCGTACAAATTCTCCCAACTAAACTCTATATCGGTCTTGGATAGCCCGCATGACAAGCCACACTCTTTAATTGCTTGTGGCATAAACCCACGCCTGAGCAGTGCCCTTATTGTAGGCAAGCTCGGATCATCCCAACCTTCAACCTTACCTTCTTTTATCATCACCTTTATATCCCTTGTATGTATCATTTTGCCCGGCATCTTTATCATCCCGAAGTTTATAATTATGGGCATATGCCAGCCAAACATACTATGTATTTTTCTCTGTATAGCAGTATTGTGTTCATGCTCTTTTCCTCTAAATACATGCGTTATACCAAGCAGGTGATCATCTATTGCACAGCAAAAGTTATAAAGTGGCCAGACCCTGTATTTACACCCCTGCAAGGGGTGTGGGTGGTCTATTATTCTCATTATTGGCGGATCCCTCAGCACTGGATTTTTATCCCTCATGCTTAGCTTCAGCCTGACCACAGCGCTCCCTTCTTTATATTCCTTAAACATCCTTTCCCATCTTTCCAGATGCTCTTCTATAGAAAGAGCTCTGCATGGACATTCTTCCAGTTTGCTCTTGAAACGAATAAATGAATCCTTAGAGCATGTGCATACATAGGCATTGCCGCTATTTATCAATTTCTTCGCGTGAGTGTAATACAGCTCTAGCCTTTCAGATTGCAAAACAACAGCATCATAATCAATGCCGCATGCCTTCAAATCCTCCTTTATCCACTCATAAAACCTTTTTTCTATTTTTCTCGGATCCGTGTCCTCAAACCTTAGTATAAATTTACCATTATAGCGTCTTGCATAATAATGGCTTAACACAACGGCCCTTAGGAATTGGCCTAATGTTAGCGGTCCTGTGGGGGATGGTGCAAATCTTGTAACAACATGCCCAGGTTTTGCTCCTACAAGCTCTGGCAGCTCCGTCTTTTTATGCTCCTCTTTCTTGAGCATCTCTGGATCGAGCTTTTCAAGCATCTTCACTTGCTCTTCTTTATGCATGCTGTTAACTTCCTCAATAGCTTGATTGACAACCTCTTTAACCCTGGCTATATCCTTCTTCAATTCTTTATCCCATGCTATCAGTTTGCCCATTACATGGACAAAGCTTGCCTTTCCATCATGTAAAATAGCATTATGCAAGGCATACTTTATTGCGATCTCCTTCAGATTATTGGCGGCCATAAAAAATATTTATAAGGAAACTTTAATAGATTGTTATGAAAATAAGGTTTCTTGGCACATGCGGCGGAAGGTTTGCGGTAATAAAACAGATGAGGGCAAGTGGCGGCTTCATAGTAGAGATTGGGGAGAAGATAATTCATATAGACCCTGGGCCGGGGGCTATTGTAAGGGCAAGGCAGTTTGGATTTAATATAGAAAAGGTTGATATATTGGCAATAAGCCACTCACACCCCGATCATTATACAGATGCAGAGATTGTTATAGAGGCTATGACAGCTGGTGTGAAAAGGAAAAGAGGCGTGCTGATTGGCAATAAATATATAATTGAGCATGATGATGAGCACAGGCAGCTCGTATCCCCTTACCATTTACGCACGCTCGAGAAATACTTTGTACTGAGGCCTGGCGATAAGATAAATATTGGCAAGTTGCGTATAGAGGCAACAAAAACCATGCATGAAGAAAAGCATGGAATTGGTTTTGTTATAGATGATGGCAAAGAAAGGTTTGGGTATACTGGAGATACCAAATACTTTGATGGGCTTGTTGATTATTTTAGCAATTGCAACGTGCTTGTTATGAATGTAATGAAACCGAAAAATGAGTTCTTAGAGGGTCATATGAATACACATGATGCTGCTAAACTCATCTCAAAAACCAAACCGGGCATTGCGATAATACAGCACTTTGGTATGAGTATGCTTTTTTCTAATCCCGAAAAGGAGGCAAGGTGGATAGAGAGCGAAACCAAGGTCAGAACAATAGCTGCTAGGGATAATATGAGCTTGGATACAAAAAAGGAAACAGGAGGAAAGAGCTTAGAAAGATGGCTTTAAATCTTTTCCTCCCTTCTTTCCTCTTCCAGCTCTTCTTCTTTTACCTTCTCCTCTACCTCTTCCTTTATCCCTAGCTTCTCCACAATCTCCTTGTACCTATTTCTTATTGTCACCTCTGTAACACCTATAATATCTGCCACTTCTCTTTGTGTCTTTTTCTTACCTTCAAGCACAGCAGCAATATAAAGGGCAGCAGCAGCAACACCTATTGGACCCTTACCACTTGTTACATCATGCTTCATTGCCTCATCCAAGATTTGCACAGCTCTGACCTGTACCTTTTCATCCAAGCCAAGCAATGAACCAAACCTTGGTATGTAATCTTGTGGCTTTGCTGGCAATATCCTTATATTTAGCTTCCTTGCTATATAACGATACGTCTTTCCTATATCCCTCTTGCTTATACCTGATGCCTTTGATATCTCATCCAAAGTACGCGGAGCCCCTTCTTCTCTACACGTTGTATACAGCAGGGAGGCAATTATACTTTCAGTGCTCCTTCCCCTCACAAGACCCTTTTCTACAGCCTGCTCGTAAAGCTTTGCAACCTTTTCGTGTATTGCCTGAGAAAGCTCTAGGTAAGAAACGAGCCTTTGTAGCTCAGAAAAGGCAAAAGATAGATTGCGATCCTTTGATTTTATAAGCCTTTTATGCCACTTACTCAGCCTGTAATACTGAGCACGCTTCTTTGCATCAACCTTAAAAAGCTCACCCTTGCCCTTACCTATCTCTGTTGTTATACCTTGATCATGCTTTGTTATAGTCAGGGGTGCGCCAGTCCTTACCCTTTTGGAGCGCTGTGTATCGTCAAATGCACGCCATTCCTGGCTTGTATCAATTACAGATTCCTCTATCACAAGCCCACAATGGGCGCAAACATGCTCTCCCTTGATGGGATCGAAAATTATGTCCTCTGAGTTACATTCCGGGCATTTTATCTTCTTTTCTTTCATATATTTTACCTCCTTGTAGTGATTAACATATTGGTAAATATTAATATAATTTTATGTAACCCATTTATAAAGATTTCTCTACTTTAATATATATATTATTGTTCCAATTTTACAGAAATACCTTCCTTATATTCTATTTTTTCTATATTATGAGTAAAAATTATATCCTTTTCTATTGGCTTAAATTTAACAGGAAGGGTCAGTAATCTTACTTTTGACTTAAGAGACATGCCAGCATCCTTCTTTACCTTCCATATGGCTGAATTTAAGGCGATTATATCGTTGCTGCTTATACTTAATTCCTCCTTAATCGCAAACTTATCAATGCTTGGGAATTGCATCTTGTGTACGTTTTTCCCATATATATCCTTATATATCCTGTACGTTATGAAAGGGATTATGGGTGCGAGCATCCTCGTTACTTTCTCCAATACCTCATGCAACGCATAGATAGCAGACTCCTGTTCTTCCTTGCTGAACTTATTATCTTGATTGTATGCCCTGTTTTTTACCATTTCTATATAATGGGATGCAAATACTTCCCAAAGGAAATGCTTTATCTTTACAGCCGGACCATGAAAATCGTACCTTTCATATCTCTCTCTGGTATACTTGATAAGCATGTTAAGCTCCTTAATTACCCATTTATCCAACTCCGTAAGATGCTTGGGCTTTTTTATTGGATCAAAAAGAGAAACAAATCTTGCGATGTTCCAGTATTTTGTGAGGAATTTGCTCGCACCCTCTATCCTATTAAATGAGCACTTAAAATCCGTTTTCTCCAGATTGCCCTCTATGGCTGCCCAGAATCTGAAAGGCTCTGCACCATATCTTTCCATAACCTTTTGTGGATCTATGATATTGCCCAAGCTCTTGCTCATCTTTTTCCCTTTCTCATCAAGGATGTGATAGTTTATCCATACATCTCTAAATGCTTGCTTATTCGTTAAAAGATAGCATTTAAGAAGGGTATAATAAAGCCACGTTCTTACTATTTCCTTTCCCTGTGGCCTTAATGTACAGGGGAAATGTTTCTCAAAGAAATTATTATCCCTGCTATACTTAAGTATGAAAAGTGGGGTTATGGATGAATCGAACCATGTATCAAAAACCCTTTCCTCGCCTCTAAACTCTTTGTGACCACATTTAGGACAGCGCTCTATTGGTGGCCGCTCGCGCCAAGGCTGGTAGTATTTACCTTTTGGGGGAACATAGGGATGGTTGCATTTTTTACAATACCACACGGGGATCTCTGTTGCATAATAACGCCTGCGTGATATTGCCCAGTCTATCTTTATTGAATCTATCCAGTCAAGCAATATCTGTTTACTCTTCGGGCTATAAAAATTCATTTTATCAGCAATTGCCCTTATCTTATCCTTAAATTCCATCTGCTTAAGATAGTATTCTGGCATAGCTATAAATTCTATGGCATCCTTTGACCTCTCGCATATTGGGATGCGGTGCATCATTTTTTCCTGCTTGACAATCATACCCTTTTCTTTAAGCATTTCTACTATCTTCTCTCTGGCCTCCAAAACCTCAAGCCCTTCAAGAAAGCCCGCATGCTTATTCATCTTACCGTTTTGATCTATAGCTATTACTGGCTGCAAATCCATTTCTCTAAAAAATTGGATATCTCGTGTATCACCAAAGCTACACATCATCTCTAACCCCGTTCCCATCTCGGGCTTTGCGATGGGATGTGGTCTTATAGGTACCTCTATGTTATAAAGCGGGACAATAGCCGTCTTCCCATTCAAATGCTTGTATCTCTCATCACTTGGGTTAAAAACAACCATCTTGCAGGTGCATAAAAGCTCTGGTCTTGTTGTTGCTATCACTATATCCTCTCCCGTTTCCTTTACTTTAAACTTTACATAATTAAATACCGTTGGGCGTTCATCGTACTCTATCTCCGCATCAGCAATTGTTGTTCTACACCCAGGGCAATAGTTGTTTATCCTTACATCCTCGTAAATAAGCCCCTTATTCCACAAATCTATAAATGTTTCCTGTGTAAGCTTTCTATACTCTGGCATATCGGTGAGGTAAACATCTCCCGCCCTTGTACCAATTTCCCATGAATTGAAACTTATACCAGCAATATAAAACGTTTCCGTGGATTTCATGCTATACTCTTCCAGCAATTTTTTGCACAGCTCAACAAATCGCTCTCTGCTAACTTCGTTCATTTTAACTCCAAATTTACGCTCAGCTGCAACCTCTATGGGCAAGCCGTTCCTATCCAAGCCAAGAGGAAAGAGCACTTCATACCCTATCATACGTCTAAAACGTGCAAACATGTCCATTAAAACATAGGTTGTGGCCTGTCCTATGTGGACGGGGGCATTAACATATGGTGGCGGGGTATCTATGCTAAATACTGGCTTCTTTGTATTTTCATCAAACCTGTACTCATTCTTCTCCCTCCACATCCTTCTTATTTCCTCTTCAAATTCCTTTTTCCATCGCTTTTCTTTGAGTTTCATATTATCTTATTTTTATAGGCTTATAATAAAAAATTAATATGAAGCATACGATAAAAAGCACAATAATAGTGCTGGTGCTTTTCACTTTAGCGCAATTTTTTGGTCTCTTTACATTGCAAAAAAGTATATCTGCTGTCAAGTTTGAAAAGGGGAGCGTGGTCGTGGAATATAAGGACACGGCTATAGGAAAAAGGCCAGAGGTAAAAGGTGTAGAGCTCTTTACCTATATGACATCTGGCATTCTATTTGGTACCTTGCTGCTGCTTTTCTTAATATTTATAAGAAAACTAGGTATATGGAAAGTGCTATACTTTCTTGCTGTATGGATGAGCATGTCCGTTGCTTTGGGTGTGTTTGTTGACAGCCTCATAGCCATTCTGCTCTCTTTCTTGCTATCGTTGATAAAGATCTCAAGAAAAAGCGCAATTGTTTATAATATTACAGAGATCTTAATATATGCTGGAATAGCTGTCATATTTGTTCCCTTGCTGGATATACTCTGGGTCACAATGTTACTTTTTGTTACATCCCTATATGATATAATCGCCGTATTCAAGACAAAACATATGGTAAAGATCGCGGAATCCCTAACAAAAGAGGGCATATTTTCCGGATTTATGGTCCCCTATAAGGCCTTTACCAAGCCGCAAGCAAAGAAAATAGCGAGGGGTGAAAGATTAGCGATACTTGGAGGTGGTGATATAGCATTCCCACTTTTATTTTCTGGTGTTGTTATGAACAATTTAATAAAGTTGGGTATGGAAAGGGAGGAGGCATTGCTAAGGGTGTCCCCTATACCCATCATGACAATCATAATGCTATTATTCCTTTTCTTGATTGCCAAGAAGGATAGATACTATCCTGCCATGCCTTTCATATTTATGGGATGCCTGCTTGGAGCACTTTTAACAATAATATGGTTTTAGCTAGCCTGCGTATGTATATCCAGATTTAAGCTCTACAATAAACGGCTGAAACATATCTATGCTCTTTAACGCATGCAATCTTGCACTTTCTACCTCTTCTACATCACTACCTATTACATCATAGTAATACCCTGCTGCCGTGATCACAGCAAACCTAATAATGGCTTTTCCACTTTCCCCTTTAGCTATGGTAGGAGATAGCCATATAGCCCTTCCCTTACCACCTACAGCATTATCATTTATAACCATGGCTGCTGCACCACCACCCCTTTCTTCGAGTATAATATTCCTTTTCTCACTGCTTCTAACGCCTTGTCCAGCTAGGGAATTTTCAAACACATAATCCTCGTTAAAATAGACCCTGAGATTATCTATGTTAACACCATTTCCACACGCCTCTAATGCTAGGCTACGTTTACCAATCCATACACCTTCAGCGAATAGAGCGGGCTTAGAATCTATAAACACCTCCAGCTTGCCATTACCGCTATCTATTACAAGCTTATGCCATTCATAAGGGAATATACTACCATAGTCCCCCTTCTTTATTATATTAAGATGGCCATTAGAAAGATAATAGAGCTTTACTATGCCCCATTGATCAACACTAACCACATAGAAATCATTTACTCCTTTAAACATGACATCAAACCTTGAATTTGGTGTGAAATTAAAAAACAGCACAAGGGTCATATTCTCGAATTCATTAAAGGCTGGGGTGTATATATACCTCTCACCCTCACATGTGCTATTTAAATAGAGAGATGTTCCTAAGAATCCAGGCTCAAGCTCAAACTTATCATTCCCTTGCCAGCCTGCCGAGGTTGTCCATTTATTTTTATCATTAAAATCATCATGAAAGATTGGTGTATGGTAAAGATAGTTAATGAGCAAGAAATCATCCTTTGTTTTCACACTTATGTTTTTCTTAAACACTATACTATTACCGTTTGAGGTTGTTTTTTCAAGGCTAAATATACCATTCTGTATATCCTTTTTTTTGCTATCGGTTAAATCATCCGAAACAAGGTTTACCATTTCTATAATGCCTTTGTCATTTGTAAGGAATTGTTTTAATGCGTATTTGTTCTCTTCATTATAAAAAGAATCTGGCAGGACATCCCTAGCTATAATCGCAACGTCGTAGTAAAGGGAGAACAGCTCACTAAGACTATCTACCGTATGAATGGTAAAGCTGATTGTTACGTTATTTATTGTAAAGCTTTCCAATGCGTTAGCTACATCGTTGCATTTTTCCCCGTAGCACAAAATATTTATCTTCGGCTTCACGATACCATATAAACTTAACCCATAAACCATAGTTTTTGGAAAGACAGCATCACACCTCGCCCTTACCTCTTCCTCATTAAACCAATTCGTATTCAATATCCTTAAGGAATTTATAATATCACCAACTAAAAGGCTTGCCTTTATCTTGTCCCACTCTTGTGGTTTGGTTTTTAAAGACGCAAATTGGTAAAGAAATGTAAAAACAACTATCACTATCAAGATTATCTCAACTATGTGCACAAAGCCCTTTCTTTTCATGGTATTTATAATTTATTTTGAAAATATAAAGTATGAAGATATTCTCTGTGCTTTCACACCTCGGACTTGTACTGGAGATTTTTGGCATATTCCTCCTCATACCGAATATCGTGGCATGGATCTTTGGAGAGAATGTATTCCTACCATTTTTCATTTCTGCTGTGATGTCATTTATCGCCGGCATACTGCTGGATAAAAGGTTTGAGAGGGAAGAGCTAGATCTGCCGTCTGCAATGGTACTCTCTACCATCACCTTTATACTCATATCCTTGCTGGGCTCAATACCTTATTTGCCTTACGCATTGCCAATTGATGCTGTGTTTGAATCATTCTCGGGCTTTACAACAACAGGTTTGAGTGTGCTTTTTCCCGAAAAGTTACCAAGAGCCTTGGTTTTTTGGCGCTCATTTACTCAGTGGATAGGTGGGATAGGCATATTAATAATATTCCTGCTTTTGCTCTCTTCTCCAGGCATATCCTCATACTACATATATGAGTCTGAAAGGGGCGCAAGCAAGGTGGAAATGAGCGTTTATACAAGTGTTAAAAGGATATTTTTGATATATACAAGCTATACCTTGGTTGGTATTTTATTGCTCTTCTTGCTAGGTATGCCTTTCTTTGATTCCATCATTACCATGTTCTCAACCATATCTACTGGAGGCTTTTCTGCAACGAGCAAATCCATCTATTACTATAATAACATGCTTATAGAGCTCGTTCTCATTATCTTTATGGTTTTAGGTGCAACATCCTTCTTCATCCACAATAAATTGCTAAGTAAAAAGTTCAGATATTACATAAAAAGTCCTGAAACAAAGATCTTTTGGAGCCTGCTGTTAATATTCTCCATACTCCTTACAATATCCTTTTTGCACTCTCCAGAACCTATGAGACACGGCATCTTTCACGCGTTCTCAGCACTAACAACAACGGGATTTAAGAATAGCGGTGCAGGCTATAGCGATATGGGAAAGCTCTTTCTTATCATGTTAATGATAATAGGGGGTTATGCTGGTTCAACGGCAGGAGGTCTAAAACTGATAAGGGTTGGAATACTCTCAAAATCCCTCCTTTGGCTTGTCAAAAAATCGTCCCTTCCGCTTTCGGCTGTTGTTAGGGTAAAGTTTGATGGTAATGTTGTAGAGGATAGCGAACTAACATTGGTTGCAACATTCTCTTTTATATACCTGCTCATACTCCTTCTTTCAACGATAGTTATAAGCTCACTCGGCTATGCCCCGCTTGATTCCTTCTTCATTTCAGCATCTGCAGAAGGGACGGTTGGGCTATCAACAATAGATATTGCTAATATGCATGCGATCGGCAAGGTCATACTCATTATAGATATGCTGTTTGGGAGACTTGAGATAATACCTGTGCTTGTTTTTATAAGATACCTGTTCATGAGAAGGTCTATTCTATAATATCCAGCAACGTAACAAGATCACTTATTGTCTTATCAGGCCTGTATTTCATTTCAAATTGTTCATTGGCTCTGTTATACCATATCGCCTTTATACCAAACTTCTTCGCGGGCACTATATCATTTGTATAGCTATCCCCTACATATACAACCTCTTCTCTCTTCGCATTTATTGCCCTTATAAGAAACCAGAATACCTGCGGGTCTGGCTTATCAACCCCTATACTTTCTGTTGCCATGATCTTAACAAAGTACCTCGAAAGTTTGGCCCATAGCAGCATAGTGCTTAAAGATTGTGCCCGCTCACTACTTAATACCGCTAGCTTTTTACCCCTTCTTTTCAACTCACCCAACACATAGCTAACGCTTGCCAACCTTTTATCACTAGCTATAGCTACCTTCAGCCCATCTCTGTACGCTATAAGTAGCTCAGATATTAATGGGGGCGAGGTGCTAACGCGAAGCCTTTCAAGCATATTCGCAACGATAGGCCTTTCTTGAAAAAAATGGGATATGAATGGATAGTGCATTTTTGCATTAGCTTCTTTCCATGCCTTCACTATTTCATCCCTCCCAAAGGCATGACCATGTTCTTTTAATATGCTTTGAAATCGTTTTGATTGATAGCGCATAACTTTATCGAATGGGTCATGCAAAAGTGTGTTTCCAAAATCAAAGCACACATAATTTACCTTCATAACTAAAACCTTTTTTAATTATTTTTAAATTAAATTTATGAATCTTATGAGTATTTACAGGACCTTGCTTGAGCACTTTGGAAAGCAAGATTGGTGGCCTGTAGATGAGGATTATCATAAAAAGGTGGGTAGTGATAAAAGGGTGGAGATAATAGTAGGTGCCATATTAACACAAAATACAGCATGGAGAAATGTTGAAAAGTGCATTGAGGAAATGAAGGCCAAAAGGATGCTTGACATCAAACGAATATGTGAGTTGGATATTGAAAAGCTTGAGCACCTGATAAAATCAAGTGGTTTTTATAGGCAGAAGGCAAAAAGATTGAAAGATTTCATGTGTTATATAAAAGAAAAGTATAACGCCGACTTAAATAAAATTTTTTCCCAAAGCGACGAGAGGGTAAGGGAAGAGTTGATCTCTATAAAGGGCATAGGATTTGAGACCGCAGATAGCATATTGTTGTATGCTGCCAACAAACCCTTTTTTATTGTTGATGCATATACAATTAGATTTCTAAAAAGGTTTGGGATACCTTTACACGGCAATTACGAATCAATTAGAAAAGGGATTGAGAAAAGATTAAGAAAGGATGTTGAGATATATAAGGAGTTCCATGCACTAATAGTTGAGTTATGCAAGCAATATTGCAAAAAGGTTCCGAGATGTGATGCATGCCCACTAAGCTCAGCATGCAAGCATAACCTACCATAATATTATTGTTAGTGTCGCTATACTATTCCCAAACACACCAAACCTCTTTACGCTGTATCCCATTATACCGGGTGGCTGTTTACCACATGTTAAAATCACCATGTTATTTGTTGAAAGCGTTATATTTATGTGGTTCATAATCTCACTACCCGTTATACTTTTTCTTGCCAGTCCTAGCTTATTTGAAAGTTTTTTATAGCCTGCTGCATCGGCGCAATATGTATTCTTAAATGTTGTTATCTTGTTATTATCAAAAACAAACCATTCTTTGGTTAAGGAAAGGTCTTTGTTTGTTGGATTAACCAATATATCGGAGATTTGAACAAGCTTAGCATTTAGCGTGTCAATATAAGCGCTTCCCCTGACGGCATTAACATTTGTATTTATATAATTAAACATGAAAACTAGCGCGGCAAAAAATATAATTCCAGCTACTATAAACTCTAGCACCATCTGACCTTTCATACTATTTAATTCGCAAAAGGAGTTAAATGTATTTTTATTTTTTCAGAAAAAAATATTAAATATGAAAAAGTATATCGCTGTTGTTGCTTTAATTGTTTTGATCTCTGGTTGCACAATTCCGGGAACGAACATCGAGCTACCCTTTTTAGGAGCAAGCGTTAAAGAGTATAGCGATGATGTTGTTGTGATAGATATGATAAGAGTAACCCCTTCAAGTGAGATAAGGTCTGGGGAAAGTGCGACATTGAGGGTTTATATAAAAAATGTTATGGAAAGCTCAGAAAGAGAGCCTCAGAATGTTAAGGTTTCTCTTTACAACGATTGCAATCTCTTTGATATAAACCTCATAAGTTGTAGTGGTGACAAAGGAGGAAAGAAAGAGGGTGAAAGAACATGTAATATTGGTACATTGGGTCCGCAATCAACAGGAATAATAGAATGGAAATTGAAGGCAAAAAGGGTTAGTGTTGAGAATACATGCGATATTGGAATAATGGTTAAATATGAATATATAACGCATTCCACCTCTTCTGTTACATTTGTGAATAAAAAGGAGTATGAAAGATTATTGATGGAAGGAAAGAAGATAAGCTCAACAGCGAGAATTTCTGTTGGCGAGGGTCCGATAAAGCCCTATGTTGAGGTTCGCGGCCAGCCGATCATTGTTGAAGATAACGAAGGCAGCGGACTAATGAGGTTTTGGATCGAAAACAAGGGGAAAGGAGAGCTTTATGGGGATAAGATAAAGCTGCGAGAATTAAAGGGAGAAGGAATAACTGGGGTAGAAGATTGTAAAAAGAAAGCAAAAGAAATAAGAATTATAGGAAGAAAATCACCATTCTATGTCTGTGAGATTAAACTAGGGGGTGGGGAAAGGGTTGAGCTTGAAAAGACATACTGGATCAATGCTAAAATAGAATACACCTATAGCTTTAGGAAAACAATAAGGGTTGATGTTAAGCCACCGCTCAGTGTGTAACATATATATAAAAAGTTAAACACAATTATAAAATAAGGGGAGATGATGGAAAGGGGTAAGTATTTGGTTTTTGCATTGCTTGCTGTTCTCCTTATTTCTGGTTGTGTCCAACAAGGCACAACAACAGGCAGCGGTATTGTTATAAATACGTTTGAGCCTGCGTTAAAGAGTGTGGAATCCGGAGAGGAGGTAAGCTTGCATTTAGAAGTACAAAATACAGGGGATTATACGGATGCTCCCGTTGTTGCAGAGCTCACAGGCATTGATTTGAGTGAATGGAATGTTATAGATCGTTATAAAAATCTTGGTAGCTTGCTCGCCCCTGATAAAGATGCCGGGACAGAGGGAGGCAGGGCCGGTGTTGATTGGCGCATTACAGCACCTTCTCTAAGAAGGGGTCAAAGATTAACATATGAACCAATAGCAAGGGTATACTATCTATATAAAACAATAGCAACAAAGCCGGTATGGTTTGTAACAACAGAAGAGCTCAAGAAGATTGTGAGAGTAGGTGGTACGCTTGAGAGCGAACCAACAACAGTAACGGCAGGCCCGCTAAATGTTGAGATAAAGACGGGAAGATTTGTAAGATCAACGGATTGGCGTGATACAAAGTTTCAGCTTCAAATTCATATAGAAAATATTGGTAATGGGTATGTAGCTGGAAAGGATTATCCTTTGTTTATAGAGGTGAAATGGCCAAATGGCGTTGCACCAGTTGGTGAATGTCCAACAATAACTTATGAGGCAGCTGGAGAGCTCTATAAAGATGTTCCTGCATCCCTAACAAGACCTTCATTCGGAAGGGTTGTGAAGTTATGGAATGGAAGGGATGTTGATCTGACATGTGAATTCAGGATAATTGAACCGCCAACAAATAAAGAAAAGAGGAACTTCGAGGTTGAGATAGGATATATATATTATGTTGATGCAAAGACGAGTATAGAGGTTGTGGGTACTGAAGAGTTTTTATAACATTCCCATAAAATTTAAATATGAAGCACTATCTTTGTATTCTGGCGATAGTTTTGCTGATATCTGGTTGTGTATCTTTTAAAGGTAATAGTGGTGGTGTTATTATACTAGACTTTAAGCCAGAGATAAGCGAGGTGTATAGCGGTGAGGATGTGACATTCATGCTGAGGATAAAGAATGTGGGGGATGTTGAGGCAAAGAACGTGCACGCTGAATTATTGGGGCTTAAGGAAGAACTTTCTCCAAACGAGGAGGAATGTAAAAAAGGCAAGGGCAATGTTTTACTTCCAAGCAAGGAAGGTATCGAAGGAGAAGAACAAATATGTACATGGAAATATAAGGTTAGGGAAAAGGGATTAGGAATAGAGTACAGACCAAAGGTAAAGGTTTTCTACAATTACAAGACAATCCTTGTTCAAGGCGTTAATATTATGGAAAGAAAAGAAATGATAAATCTTAAGAACATGGGAAAAACACTACCAGCATCGCCTATTAGCAAAACAAGATCACCCGTTGATATATCTATCAATATGGAAACCCCTATAATTGTTTACAAGGATAGTGTAGAGGTTCCATTCTCGATAAAAATAAGGAATATTGGAAATGGTTTGGTGTGCTTAGATAGTGAGAGCTGTAATGAAGAGGAATGGAACAAATTAAAGCTTACGATAGATGTAGATGATGGTATGGCCTTAAAGAATTGTGAAAGTAGTATGGAGGTAAAGATACGTTATACAAAGGAGCAAACAGTTACATGCAAGCTTATTGTAAGTAATGTTAAAGGAATTGTGCAGAAAAAAATAAGGGTTGTGGCGGAGTATGGATATGTGATAGAGGGCGAAACTTATATAAGGGTTTTGGGTGAAAGATGAAAAGGGTAAGCTTTTTCATTCTTGCTATAGTAATGGTGGCAGGATGTATTAGTAGCAGCAGCAATAACATTGGTGGTATTGTTATACAAGAGTTTAGGAGCGACACGGATATGATTGAGGCAGGTGATGAGTTCAGCATGTATGCAAGAATAAAGAATGTTGGTGATGTTGAAGCAAAGGACGTTGATTTTGTTCTTAATATAGATGATAGCCTTGGTTGCGAGAAGACATGCAAGATGGTTAGTAGCATGAAGGGTGTGGATGTTGAGAATAATATTGATGGAGAGATAGCATATTGTACATGGAAATGCAAGGCAAAGGAGGAACATAAAGGTATGGTGTACAATCCCAGGCTCAGGATATATTACAAATACCTATCTATTGCTTCAAAGAAAATAATGCTCATGAGCAGAAAAGAGCTTTTAAGAATGAAACAAGGCAAAGAAACTATATCGTTGGGTGAGTATAAGCATACAAATTCCCCGCTAATGATCGATATAAAGTCAAAGAGCGCTGTGGTACGTAAAAGCAACATGGTGGAGATACCCCTCACAATAAACGTAAGAAATGTTGGCAGTGGCACAGTGTGTAAAGAAAATTGCAAAAACAAGGAGGAATGGTACAGAGTTAGAATAAAAGTAGAAGGCAATGGCTCAGCAAGTGGGTGTAACAAAGATGTGTATCTGTGGGATGGAAAAGAAGGTAGCGTCTCATGCACACTTAAGGTTAAAGGTTCTGAGCTGGCTGAGAAATATATTAATGTGGTTGCAAAATATGGATATTTTATAGAGGGTGAAACCACATTTAAAATAATATAGCAGTGGGCATATGAAGCTGTTTGTTGTAAATCTTGGGGAGCTGTGGCTGAAGTCGGAGCCCGTTAAAAGGATATTTCTAAACAAGCTCGTAGACAATATAAAATCCATGCTAATAGAAAGGGGTATAAAGTTTAAAATAAGAAAAGAAAGGGACAAGATTTTTGTATATGCAAACAAAAGCGCTGGCAAGGTACTCAAAAACGTCTTTGGTATAACATCCTTTTCTTTTGCTGAAGAAGTTGAAACCGACTATGAAAGTATAGCCAAAGCTGTCAGAAAAATGGCAAAAGGCATAAGGTGTGGAGAAAGTTTTGCAATAAGTGTGAACAGATCATGGAAAGGCTTTAAATATACAAGCAAGGAAATGGAACGCATGCTCGGAGCCTTAATAAAAAGAAAGGTAGACTTGGAAAATCCAGACAAGGTTATATATGTGGATATAAGAAAAGATAATTCCTATGTATACATGGAAAGGGAAAAGGGACTAGGTGGTATGCCCATCTCAACAGCGGGAAGGGTTATTAGCTTATTCTCTGGTGGCTTTGACTCTGCTGTTGCAAGCTTCATGATGATGAAAAGAGGCTGTAGCATTGAGCTTGTATACTTTTATAATTATCCATTCTCCCCTAAATCGGATAGGGAAAGGGTTATAGCTGTAGCCAAGGTTCTTAGAAAATACTATCCAAAAAGCCTGAGACTTTATATCATACCTTTTGCTAAGATCGAAGAAGGTGTAATGAATTATTGCCATATTAAGTATGCATGCCTCATAGGAAGAAGAATAATGATAAGAATTGCAGAAAAGATAGCACGCATGAGAAATGCAAAGGCTTTGGTTAGCGGAGAAAATTTATCTCAAGTAGCAAGCCAAACACTTGAAAATATGGCAAGCGTTGGTAAAGCTTCAACTATGCTCATCTTAAGACCGCTTGTAGGGTTTGATAAAAATGAAATAATAGAGATGGCTAAGCAGATTGGCGTGTATGAAAAATCATCCAAGATATCATCACCATGTCCGCTAACACACAAAAGGCCTGCTACAAAATCTGAACCAAAAACCTTGGAAGAAGAGGAAGATAAGATAAAAGGATTGCAAGAATTAATAGATAATGCAATCAAAGAAGCGGAGGTTCTTGAAATATGATTATAAAACCGTGCAAAGGCTCGGATGCGTTTGAATTTATCCCAGAAAGGGAAATGAAATTGGATCTTTATAAAATAGCAAACTATTTTGATGAGATTAAGATAAAAACAAGGATTGTTATTATAGTTAAGTACAAAGGGATTGATGTTAGCATATATCCATCTGGCAGGATGCTTATCCACACCACCGATAAAGATAAAGCAATATCTATAGCTTCGGCTATAAAGAGGATTATATATGAGTGATGCCTTATTTGTCGGCAGATTTCAACCATTTCATAAAGGTCATTTAATGGTTATAAGGGATATTGCAAAGAAGCACGGAAAGGTTATAATAATAATAGGGAGTGCAGACAAATCAGGAACAAGCGATAATCCATTCAATGTTGCTGAGCGGATGGAGATGATAGAAAAGGTTTTAGCAAAGGAAAACATAAGCTATGAGATTTATGCTGTAAAAGACTTCAATGATTGTAAAAAATGGGTTGAAGCGATAAAGAAGCTATGTAAATTTGATGTGGTATACTCTAGAAATCCGTGGACTATTAGATGTTTTGAAGAAGCTGGGATAAAGGTAATAAGGCATAAGTTTTATGAAAGGTATATAATAAGTGGGACAAATATAAGGGAAATGATGAAAAGTGGTGAGGATTGGCAAAAGTACGTACCTAAAGAGGTTTATGAATACGTTAAGAGCAAGGGAATAAAATAATTAATCCTAAAAGATATTTATGACCAGAATAAAATTTTTGGAAGAGACAGAAAAAAGGCTTAAAAAAAGGCTTAAAAAGCAAGGTGTTACGATAACCGTTTCTGGCCTTTCTGGTTCTGGAAAAAGCACAGCAGCAAAGATCATAGCCAAAAAGCTTAGCGTAGAATATTTTTATCCGGCCTCTGTATTCAGGGAGAAAAGAAGCATTAGCTTGGAAGAATTTGTTAAAAAAAGGGGCAAAGAGATAGATTACATGGTGGATAAGAAAACATTAGAAAGAGGGCTAAGAGGCAATGTAGTAGTAGATTCGAGACTTGGGGCATGGGTGCTTGATAGCAATGCAGATTTAAAGATATTTGTTGAATGTCCCCTAAGCCTAAGAGCAGAGAGGGTTGCTGACAGAGAAGGGATAACAAAGGAAGAGGCATTGAAAAAAATAACGGAGAGGGATAAAACGGACAGAGGAATATACCTAAAGCTTTACAGGATTGACATGAATGATAAAAGTATCTATGATGTGATTATAAAGAATGATGGAAGTGTGGAAGAGCTTGAGAAAAGGATTGAAGAGGTATTAAAGAGGTATGGTTTATGCAAATAAAACCTTTGGTGAAGAAACATCTAGAAAGCAAGGAATATGATTTATGGAAAACTATTTAAAAGGGCTTTAATTCTGAGCTGGTAAATTGTTTTATCTTCTTCTTTCCTTGCCAAGGGATGTGTAGGTGCAAATACCTGTGCTGCTCTGGATTAAACGTTGCAGATAAAAGTGCAGTGTAGCTATATTTTAACCTTGCATTCAAAAAATCATTCGCCAATGTTAGGATATTTAATTGGGTTAAATGCTCTCAGGCGCTCCATAATTATAGATTGTGGCATCTCCGGATCTGTTAAACCAACAAATTGTATCTCTGGGCTCGGTATGCCTGTACCTGCGGTATGTATATTTAGTTTTGATATACCCAAGATTCTTTCCAATATATTCTGAGAAACAGAAACATCAGTGATTTTGTGATATGGTACACTTTTAACCCTTCTTAATAGTATACCACCCTCAAACACCACCCTCTCATTTGTTATATAATATTTGTAAGTTTTTCTTAGCGCTATGTGATATGAGAAGATAATTATGACCAGTATAATGAAAGATGTTAAATAAGTGCTTGCAAGCCAAAGTGGACTAAAAAAGGCAAACAGGCCTTTGCTGAGCAGCAGAGAAACGGGGATAAACATAAATGCAAGTGGTGCAGAGAGCAGAATGCATCCAAAAAACCAAATAAACAGTATCATGGTATCTGGCTCACCCTGATACAAAATCTTCTCATTTGGTTGCAAATGCAATGTCATGTTTTATGTTTGATTGCAAAGTTTTAAATAAATAGGCATGAATAAGAGAAATATGGGAAAGGAAAAGGTTGAGGTAATGGTTGAAGGTGGAAAGGCAACAGCTGCACCACCTCTTGGTCCTGCTTTGGGTCCATTAGGTGTGGATATAAATAAGGTTGTTAATGAGATAAATGCAAGAACAAAAGATATGGCTGGGATGAAGGTTCCTGTAAAGGTGATAGTTGATACAGCAACAAAGGAGTTTGAGATAGAGGTTGGCACACCGCCTGTTTCCGCGTTAATAAAAAAAGAGCTGGGCATAGATAAGGGCTCTGGGCTAGCGGGAAAGGTGAGAGTGGGGGATTTAACAATGGAACAAGTAAGGAAAATAGCCAAGATAAAGTTTGGCAGTGATGATGAAAGTTACGTAAGACAAGTTATAGGGTCTGCAAGAAGTGCAGGGATAACCGTTGAGGCGGGACCTTTAACAGAGGAAGAGAAAAAAGAAATAGAAAAAATGAGGAAGAGCTTAGAGGAAACAAAGAGCGAAAGCAATAAGCAGGGATAGCATGATACTCATAAGCGGTGTAGCTGGATTTATAGGGAGCAATTTAGCAGGTAAGCTTTTGGAGAAGGGTAATGTTATTGTTGGAATAGATAATTTTGATCCTTACTATAGCAAAGAGATTAAAAAGGAGAACATAGCACATCTCAGCAAGAGCAAGAACTTCATTTTTTATGAAGGGGATATAAGAAATGAGAGATTCTTAAGAAAGGTATTTAAAGAGCATAGTATAGAGGCAGTAATCCATATAGCTGCAAGGGCTGGTGTAAGAGCATCTATAAAGGATCCATACCTATACAATGATGTTAACATAAATGGAACCTTGAATTTACTCTGCGCAGCTGTTGGATCGGTAAAAAAATTCATTTATGCTTCTTCTTCCTCTGTTTATGGCAATCCTATATATCTGCCCATAGATGAAAAGCATCCCACAAATCCCATATCACCATATGGTATTACAAAGCTTGCTGGTGAGAAATACTGCCTATTTTTTGATAAGACCTACGGGCTGAAAAGCACATGCCTGAGGTTTTTCACTGTTTATGGACCAGGCCAGAGACCGGATGAGGCTATACACAAATTTACACGGCTCGCATTTGAAGACAAACCCATAAAGATATATGGTGATGGTAATCAAACCAGAGACTTCACATACATTGATGATATAGTTTCTGGGACTATTCTCGCATTAAACAAAAATATACACGGCGAGGTGTTCAATCTCGGATATGGAAAGAGAATAAGTGTTAATGAGCTTGTAGATTTAATAGAAAGATATTCTGGGAAAAGGATAAAGAGGGAATATGTGGATAAGGCTGCTGGAGATGTAAGCGATACATGGGCAAATATAGAAAAAGCAAAGGAAATGCTTGGGTATGAGCCGAAAATAAGCATAGAAGAGGGTGTTAAAAAGTTCATAGAATGGTTCAAAATTAAAAGTAAAAATAAAAAGTTATAGAAAGTGGGCTTGCCAACTTAACTCTGGAAAATTTTACAACCTTTCCAAGAATTTCCATGCATACTCTAAGATAATATCCAGAATATATCTAGAAACCTTTGGAATGAGGCAAGAGCTTGCCATTATGCAAAACCAGCTCTTTCCTGAAATGGGCAATAACATGCTTTACCTTTGGTTTTCTTCTTCCAAAAACCTTTCTTATGACCTTTTGATATACATGCAAGCTATCCGTTACTATTATCTCTGGCTTGCCTGCTATATACTCTGCCTCTCCCAAGAAAAGTA
>Ga0164318_10000107_pt1 | contig 47728 bp, 43 predicted proteins | sample GuaBasSedimGuay9_FD_113734 | JGI IMG/M metagenome (GOLD analysis project Ga0164318, IMG submission 113734) | Subseafloor sediment microbial communities from Guaymas Basin, Gulf of California, Mexico - Guay9, Core 4571-4, 0-3 cm | ecosystem: Environmental > Aquatic > Marine > Hydrothermal vents... | reverse complement strand
TATCTGGAATAAGAAGAGAAGTGGTGTATGACATTTCCAAAGAGCTTGAAGGCGAAGTTCACTTCTCCGGAAGAGCGCAACTACCCTTTAAGCATGGTTTGGGCATGAGCGGCGCACTTTATTTGTCTGTTTTGTTGTCTAAGTCCATCGAGCTCGGTTTGGGAAAAACCATAGAGGACATAGGAGAAATAGCACACTCCCTCGAATTGAGAAGAGGAACAGGATTAGGTGATGTTATAGCACAAATTAGAGGGGGAATAGATGTTAGATTAAAAGCAGGAGGCCCAAAGACTGGGAAAATAGAGAAATTACTTCCAAGGAAGAATTACAGGGTAAGCATAGCTCCACTCGGTGAATTAGAAACAAAAGAAGTCCTAAAATCAGAGAAAGTGTTAAGTAGATTCAGAAGTGTCGGGGAGAATCTATTAAGGGAATTCTTAGAGAGTGAAGGAGATCTCGAATTGGCTGTTGAGCTCTCTAAGTACTTCTTCGAGAAGACGAAATTGGGTAAACTGTTAGAAATGAGTAATGAATTCCACCTACTTGGAGATTCCTTAGACGAAAAAGGAGTTACTTGGGGTATCAGCATGCTAGGTAAGACTATCGTCTCCATCTCTCGGAGTGGGATTGAGCGGAGAGTGATTAGGAAAACCATAAGTAGATATGTCAAACCAATCGAGTGTAGAATAGACCCATGTGGGGCGAGAGTGATTTGAGAATACCTAAGTCTCACCCTAGGTATGAGTCCCTCGTGACCAGAGAGAGATTAGTCGAGGGGTTCAAGAAGGGTATAGTGGTCCCCCAAGGTCTAATAGCTCACGGAAGGGGGGAGGCATTCGACTACTTGTTAGGGGAGAGAACAGTTCCTCCTGCAGAGAAGGCAATAAAGGCAGCTGCCTCCCTGCTCCTCCTCTCAGAGAGACCAGTAATATCAGTGAATGGTAATCTAGCAGCTCTCTGTCCAGAGTACGTAGTCGAGCTCTCTGACCTAATAGGAGCTAAGATAGAGGTCAACCTATTTCATTGGAGTTCTGAGAGAGCTAGGAGAATTGCCGAACATCTCAGAGAATTTGGAGCAAAGGAAGTGCTCGGATTGGGGTGTAAAGAGAAGATAAAGGGATTGGAGAGTTACAGGGGCCTAGTGGACCCTAAGGGAATTGGATCTGCAGATACCGTGTTAGTTTCAATAGAGGACGGAGACAGAACTGAATTTCTGAAGAAGAGTGGGAAGAGAGTAATAGCTATAGATCTGAATCCCCTTTCTAGGACTTCCTTGGCGGCAGACATAACTATAGTGGATAACGTGGTTAGAGCCTTGCCGAAGATAATAGAGGAGGTCAAGAAGATGAGGGGGCTGAGTAGAAATGAGTTAAGTGCTTTTTTGGATGAATTCGACAATTTCGGAGAGCTTGGAGAGTGCTTAGAAATAATCAAGAAGAGAGCAATGGAGGTACCCCAAAATGAGTGAGTGGCCTGTGATACAAGTAGCCCTAGATTTCATTAACTTGGACAGAGCAATTAAAGCTGCAGAAGAGGCTGTTAAAGGCGGAGTAGACTGGATAGAAGTTGGAACTCCACTGATAAAGAGTGAGGGCGTGAGGGCAATAAGAGAGCTGAAGAGGAGATTCCCGAATAAGACCGTAGTGGCAGACATGAAGACCATGGACACGGGAGCTCTTGAAGTAGAGATGGCAGCTAGGGCTGGGGCTGACGTGGTAGTTCTACTGGGCGCGGCAGATAACTCCACCATAGAAGACGCCATGAGATCCGCTAGGAAATACGGTGTTAAAATAGCTGTGGACACAATAGGGGTAGATAAAATAGTAGAGAGGTGCAAGGAACTCGAGAGGATTGGAGTAGACTATTTGATAGTCCACATAGGGATAGATCAACAGATGCTTGGTATGGATCCTCTGGAACTTCTCAGAAAGGTCAGAGATGAAGTGGAAATTCCCATTGGAGTCGCAGGAGGATTAAACGCAGAGAAGGCTAGAATGGCATACGAAGAAGGAGCCGATATACTCATAGTCGGAGGAAGTATAACAAGAGCCGATGACATAGAAGAAGCTGCAAGGAAAATAGTTAAAGCGGTTAAATCTGAGAAAAGAAGCAAGAAATCAGCTGTAGAGAGGAGGAAAGAGCTGGAGGAGGAGATAATGGATATTCTCAGAGAGGTCTCTACTCCAAACATAGCAGATGCTTCGCACAGAGAAGGAGTGATGAAGGGTATCAGGATGATAAGCGGTGGGAAAATGGTCGGTAGGGCTGTAACTGTAAAAGTCATGGCCGGCGATTGGGCTAAAGCTATAGAGGCCATAGATCAGGCAGGGAAAGGAGACGTAATAGTGATAGACGCTGGAGGAGCAGAAGTATCCGTTTGGGGAGAACTAGCTACTCGGAGTTGCAAAACAAGAGAGGTAGAGGGAGTAGTTATAGACGGTGCTGTGAGAGACGTGAAGGAGATAAAGGAGATTGGTTTGCCTGTTTTCGCTAGGTACGTAAACCCAGAGGCTGGAGAGGCAAAAGGATACGGTGAAATAGGATGCGTGATAGAAGTAGGAGGAGTGAAAGTTAAACCCGGAGACTACGTAGTCGGTGACGAGAATGGAGTAGTGGTCGTACCAAGAGAGAGGGGGTTAGAAATCGCCAAGAGAGCACTACAGGTAAAAGAAATGGAGAACAGAATAAGAGAAGAAATAAGGAGAGGAAGTACTCTGTCTAAGGTCATAGACATATACAAATGGGAGAGGTTGATTTGAAGGTTGCCGTACTCGGATCTGGTGCAATGGGTACATTTTTCTCCTCCATGCTCTCCAAAGAGGCTGAGGTTTACCTAATAGGTAGAAGTAGGACCATCTCAAAGATAAGAGAACTTGGAAGGCTCGAAATAAGAGGAAAAACGAGGGGAAGGTTTAAAGTAAACTTAATTTCTACTGAAGAGATAAGGAAAAAGGATTTGAGTGTAGATTTGGTCATAGTACTCGTTAAGTCCTATGACACGAGGGAAGCTGTGGAAGAAATCAAGCCCATCTCCGAAGAAGCGATCTTTCTCAGCCTTCAAAATGGTATAGGGAATGAGGAAACTATTTCTGAGGTAATAGGAGGAGATGAAGACAGAGTAATAGGAGGATACACCAATCATGGGTGTACTCTTCTTTACCCAGGAGTAGTCTTACACGCTGGAGAGGGAGAGACCGTTATAGGGGACTTAAGGGGCAGGATCTCCAAGACCGTGGAGGAAATAGCGGATCTCTTCAACTCATGCGGGATAAGCACTAGAGTGTCTAAGGAGATACTCAAGGAGATGTGGGAGAAAGTAGTAATAAATTCTGCCATAAATCCAATTACTGCAATTCTGAGAATAAAAAACGGAGAGATATTAAAAAGAAGGAATCTTAGAGAATTGGGTGAGGGAATAATATCTGAGGGAGAAGCACTTCTCAGGAAATTAGGATATCACTCAGAGAGGCTCAAGGACAGATGGATCCAAGTGATAGAAGCTACTAGCGAGAACAAGAGCTCCATGCTCCAAGACATAGAGAGAGGAAAGAGGACTGAAATAGACTACATGAATGGGGCAATATACGAGAAGGGGATTGAAATGGGGCTTGAATTACCTTTGAATTGGACTATGTGGAAATTGGTCAAATCGCTGGAGGAAAAACTATGGTGACTGCCCTATTCATGGAGATGTGTCCCAACTGTTCCGGAGAGATATCACACGAGAGGTTAGAAAAGAAGCTCCCATGCGAGAAGTGTATTCCGGAAGAAGTTGTTGAAAGGATTTTGGACCTAGAAGAAGAGGAAGAGAGGGAGGCAGAAATACTCAGAGTTCTCTCCGAGAGAAATAAGCTGATGAAGTACAAGGAATTCATAGAGATACAAAGAGAAAGTAGAGAGTTCGAGGACTTCTTCGAGAAGTGTACTGGATTCAAACCTTGGAGTCTGCAGAGAACTTGGGCTAGGAGAATACTCTCTGGGAAGAGCTTCTCAATAGTAGCTCCAACAGGAGTTGGTAAAAGCGTATTCGGAATAGTTATGTCTCTTTTCTTAGCTAAAAGGGGGAAGAAGTGCTACTTGATACTTCCGACTAAGGCTTTGCTTGAACAAACCCAGAAGAAGATTAGTGAATTCATTGAGAAGACCAAAATAAGTCCTGATTGGATAGTATGCTATTCCGGGAAAAAGAGTGAGAAAGAGAGGATATCCTCTGGTGATTACAGAGTCTTAGTCACTTCGTCCCAATTCTTGACCGTTAACTTCGATCTAATAAGAAAAGGTATTGAGAAATTCGACTTCATATTCATAGATGACGTTGATGCTTTCCTAAAGAGTTCTAAAAACGTCCAGAGGTCCCTGATGCTTATGGGCTATACCGAGGAAGAAATAGGCCTAGCTAGGAGCCTCATTTATGAGAAGAGGAGGGCCATAAGAGGAGGAGACTACGAGGAATACCTAGAACTGGAGAAAACTAGAGAAGAAGAAATTAAGAGAACTGACTCTGTTTTAGTGGTTTCTACTGCCACTGGGAGGGCTAAAGGAGAGGGAATCCAACTATACAGAGAAATGCTTGGTTTTGAAGTTGGATCTGGAAGAGAAACGATAAGGAACCTAGAGGAGATATATACAGAGCTGGATTTGGATAGGCTTCCAGAAATACTCAAAATCCTAGGAAAAGGGGGATTGATATTCGTACCAAGGGACTTGGGAGTGAACTTCTCCAAGAAGGTCTTGGAGTTCTTAAGAGAGAGGGGATTTAAGGTAGAGCTAGTACACTCAAAGGACATAAGTGGAATAGAGAAACTCGAGAGAGGAGAGGTGGACTATCTAATAGGAGTGGCCACTTACTACGGTGTGATGGTCAGAGGAATAGATTTGCCCCAAGTGATAAGATTCTCCCTGTTCTTGGGAGTTCCCAGATTTAGGATTTCCCTGAAAGAGGAGCCAAGCTTAGCTACTCTCTTCTTCTTTCAGAGCATATCTCAATTTCTAGATGAAGATGTGAGAAGAAGGGGGGAGAAAATCGCTTCTAGACTTAGAAGGATGATTCCCAGAATAGAGAGAGAGGAAGGAAAGGGAAAAGAGCTTCTTAGAGAGCTCCACAGCATAATCTCCTCATCCCTCTCAGACGAGGAAGTACTGAGGAGAATAGAGAATGACAAATTCATTTCGATTAAGAAAGAAGGAAAAGAGACCTATTTCTTCATACCAGACTTCAGAACATATATCCAAGCCTCTGGAAGAGCTTCTAGGCTTTTCGCTGGAGGTATATCCAAAGGAATTTCTCTAATAATGGTTGACGACTGGAAATTATTCAATGGTTTGAGAAGAAGTGTCTCTTGGATCTTTCCAGAGAGTTCCTTCAAATCCCTAGATGAAATAGGTAAAGACGAACTAGAGAAGATTCTCGAGGAGGTCAACAGAGACAGAGAGATTATTTCTAGGATTCTCAGTGGAGAGTCTCCTGTGAAAGGAATAGACCTCGTTAGATCTGTCCTATTGGTTGTTGAATCTCCCAATAAGGCTAGGACAATAGCCAACTTCTTCGGGAGGCCTAGCAAGAGAAGAATCGGTAACTTAGTGTCATACGAGGTCAGCTTGGGAGATCTCTCCCTAATAATAGTGGCCAGTGGAGGACATCTCTTCGACCTAGGCTTGGAAGGATATCACGGAGTTTTAATGCAAAACGGTAGTTTCGTACCAGTTTATGGTCCAATAAAGAAGTGCAGAAGGTGTGGGCATCAATTCGTGGAGAAAAATGGAAAATGTCCGAGATGTTCCTCAGAAGAGATCTTGGACTCCTTGAGTAACTTAGAGAGCATGAGAGAACTAGCTGAAGAAGTTGACTTCGTCCTAATAGGAACAGATCCAGATACAGAGGGAGAGAAGATCGCTTGGGACATATATCTGGCCTTGAGCCCATATACAAAGGAATTGAGGAGAGTAGAGTACCACGAGGTGACTAGAAGAGCAATAATCAAGTGTATAAGGGAGCCTAAGGAGTTCAATCTCAGGAGAGTAGAGGCTCAGTTGGTCAGAAGGATAGAAGACAGATGGATAGGATTCGAGCTAAGTAGAGAGATCCAAGAGAAGTTCAACAACAGGAACTTATCAGCAGGGAGAGTACAGACCCCGGTTTTAGGATGGATCATAGACAGATACAAAGAATACAGAGAGAACAAAGCTAAGGTGACCTATCTGGCTCTAGAAGACGGAATAAGGATGAGTGTAGTTGGAGAGGTCTCAGGAGAGGTCGCGAGGGTAAAAGAAGTCGAAACAGAGATAAAGGAGATCTCTCCCAAGCCTCCATTCACTACAGACGAAATGATAAGAGAGGCCTCAGAGAAACTCGGATTCGGTGCGGAAGAGACTATGAGACTTGCACAAGACCTCTTCGAACTCGCTCTGATAACATACCATAGGACTGACTCAAGCAGAATATCCCCCGAAGGTATTGATGTAGCTAGGAGATACATACTGGAGGAATTGGGAGAAGAATACTTTCAGGGAAGGAAATGGGGAGAAGGGGGAGCACACGAGGGTATAAGACCTACCCAACCATTGGATTCAGAAACTCTGTGGAAACTCGTGAGGGAAGGGACAATAACTCCAGTGAAGAGAATTACTAGGAATCACTTGAGACTCTATGACCTCATATTCAGGAGATTCATTTCGAGCCAAATGACTAAGGCCAAAGTAAAGCTTGTAAAAGCTAAATTAGAAATAGATGGAATAGATGGAGAAATATCTGGATACTCAGAAATAATAGACGAAGGATGGGCTAAAATATATGATCTAGGCATACAGAGGATTCCAGAACTTAAAGAAGGGAGTGAATTAAAGGTAACATGGAAGAGAACTGTCAATACTAGCTTGAAACCCCTCTACACTCAGGGAGATGTAGTATCACTAATGAGGTCTAGAGGAATAGGTAGACCTTCTACGTACTCCAAGATAATAAGAACACTCCTCGAGAGAAGATACGTCATAGAGAATAACAGGAGGAGATTGATTCCTGTGAAACTGGGTATGGAAGTGTATGGATATCTAATAAACAAACACAAGGAACTGATATCCGAGGAGAGAACAAGAGAACTCGAGAGAATGATGGATCTAATAGAGGAGGGAGAAATAGATTACAGAGAAGTATTAAGCGAGCTCTATCGGGAGATATCAGAAGAGATGGGATCCTTTAAACCCAACACATGAAGGAAAGGTATTAATTATCCTCGATGAGCTTTAGCATGGGTGCGCCGATGAAGGAAGAACTGATCAACCCCAGGGTTTTAGACCTAATCGAGAGGGCAAAGGAGGATTTCGTCTCCTTCTGGGGAGAAACTGCTGATAATTTCTCAGATGAAGTTAGGTGGTTTAGGAAGTGGGACCAAGTATTTTCTTGGGATGAAAACAAACCATACAAGTGGTTTGTAAATGGAAAGACCAATGTAAGCTACAATTGTCTCGAGAAAAACGTGAAGATGGGTAGGAGTGGGAAGGCTGCCCTAATAGAGGAATCGGGAGAGAGGGGAGAAACCAGAGTTGTGACCTATTCCCAACTCCTTCACTTAGTCAAGAAGTATTCCAAGGCTTTGAGAGGATTAGGAGTTGGAAAAGGAGATCCCGTGGCAATATACATGCCTCCTAGCATAGAATCCATAGCTTCCATGTTAGCTTGCGCTAGAATAGGTGCAATACACGTGGTCATATTCGCTGGATTCTCTTCCAAAGCCGTTTCAGACAGATTGAATATCTCGGGAGCTAAGTTCCTTTTGACCCAAGACTATTCTTCCAGAAGGGGGAAACTCATACCACTGAAAAAGACTGTGGATGAAGCTCTCTCTACTTCTCCTAATGTAAATAAGGTCGTGGTCTTGAGGAAATTCGAGGATTTGGATTTAGAGATGGAGAAAGGAAGAGACATTAACTGGGAGGAGTTTCTAGACCTAGGAAGGGGGGAGAAGTCCAAATTGGTTGAAATGGACTCTAATGATCCTCTATTCTTATTACCAACATCTGGAACTACAGCGATGCCTAAAGTGACTGTTCAAAATCACGGAGGATATCAAGTCTATGTGTACACAATGGCCAAGTGGGTTTACGGTCTTGAAGAAAGAGACGTCTGGTTCTGTACCTCTGACATCGGGTGGATAGTTGGACATAGCTACAACGTGTACGGACCACTCTTAGTGGGATGTTCCTCGATAATATATGAGGGTACTCCAGATTACCCAAGTGGAGACGTTTGGTGGGAAATAATAGAGAGAAACGAAGTCACGGGGTGGTGGGTGTCTCCGACTGGAATAAGAGCCCTAATGAGACTCGGAAAGGAATATCCTGAGAGATATGATTTGTCCTCTGTGGAGAGGGTCTTCTCGGCTGGAGAGGTATTGAACCCGGCTGCTTGGAAATGGCTCCAGAAGGACGTGTTCTCAGGGAGAGTTCCTGTGATAGACCACATGTGGCAAACCGAGACCTCTGGACCTATAATAGCCAATCCATATGGACTGGGGCTGATTCCAATAAAGCCAGGATCTGCCTCGATACCCCTCCCTGGCATAATGGCTAAGATCTTAGATGAAAGGAGTGGTAAAGAGCTCCCTCCTGGAAGAAAAGGAGTCCTAGTAATAGAGAAACCATTCCCTGGATTGACTCCAACTCTTTGGAGAGAGCACGAACGGTACTTGAAGGAGTACTGGATGAAGTTCCCTGGTAAGAGAGTTTATTGCACCGGAGATGCCGCTTACTTCGACGAAGACGGGTACCTCTGGTTTGTCGGCAGATCCGACGAGGTGATAAAGATCTCTGCCCACAGAATAGGCACCATAGAGATAGAGAACGCTTTGATATCTCATCCGGCAGTAGCTGAAGCTGGAGTCTCCGGAGTACCAGATGAATTGAGGGGAGAAGTTGCTTGTGCATTCGTGGTCCTAATGCCCGGATATGAGCCATCCGAGGAGCTAAAAAAGGACCTAAAGGAACACGTCAGAAAGACCATAGGGCCTATAGCTGTAATAAGAGACATAGAGTTTGTTAAAGCTTTACCAAAGACTAGGAGTGGTAAAATAATGAGGAGAGTAATGAAAGCACTTTGGTTGAACAAAGACCTAGGAGATCTAAGCACAATAGAGGAAGAGGCCTCTATAGATGAAATAAGAGAGGCAATTAGGAGAATGAAGGAATAGGACTTGATTGGCACATATTTTCCTGGGCTAGTAGTTTTAGACGTAGGAATTAGTTCGTCCCCAGATTATTCATCTTTTTTATTTGTAATAGCCGTGTCCACAAGGTTTAACTAACTTCTTCTTAGAAAATACAGTGGGGTGAAAGTTGCTTAGGGTAGTGGTTCTGCTCTTGGCTATACTCATAGTCCTCCTGATCTACCTAATCATAATCATCGAGATGCTTGGAAAAAGAGAGAAAATCAGGGAATACGGGAGATATGGCATAGCAGTGGCTGTACCCATACTATTCCTAGACGTAACTTATCTTTGGAAATTGTTAGGAATTTTTCTCCATGAAGCACTGGTGATATATCTCATAGCCATTTTAGCACCGATGATGTTCCTTAAGAACTTCTCTGTAACGACAATGGGTGTTTTCTACTCGTCTGAGCTTGGCCTGAGAGGATTCTCACTTTTTAGAACTAAACTCAGGAAATTCTTAACGTATACTCTTGGAGCTCTGCTGATCTCTTTAGCAATAGCTTGGCTTACTGTTGAAATCCTCCAACCAAAACCATCTGGATTACTCGAGGACATGATGGAGGAATATCAAGTAGAGGAGATGGGAAGTTTGCCTAAGAGTTTAATCATTCCTCTGATAATGGCCGCATCAATCTCTGAAGAAGTAAGCTACAGACTTGGAATACAAAACTTCTTGGCCAGTAAACTCAGACTAGTTAGTGAAAAGGAGTACCAAGTAGCAATACTCCTTTCCTCTTCCCTCTGGGCAATGTCTCATGCCTATAACCTAGATCCTTGGTACTCAGGATTGGTTTACACCTTCCCCATGGGAATCATATTGGGAAACCTCTTCAGGAGGTTCGGAATAGAGAGTTGCCTGATAGTCCACTCGCTATACAATCTCATCGTGGTGTACGTCCCTTAGCCTCTTTACTTTCTCTTGCCTATCACTATTCCAGCTGGGTCTATTTCCTCCCTCAGAAGTCTTAACTCCTCCTCAGTTGGTTCTGCTGTACTTTCTACTTTCTTTGGTATCGATATCTCGAATTCTGAGTTCTCTATTACGTCATCTATCGAGACTCCTGGATGAGTAGATACGAGAGTCATCTCTCCATTTGAATTAAACCCATATACTCCCAATTGAGTTATCACCCTATATGGGCCACTTCCCCTAGGCAAACCTGCTTTGTATCTACTTTCGCCTCCCTTTAGGTATCCCGGAGTTGTTACGAAGTCTACCTCTTCTACAAATCTCTTCTTGTCCTGTCTCATTATTATTATTGTTTTCCTGCAGAAAGATCCAACGTCGTTCCCTCCTCCGCTCCCTGGTAGTCTGACCTTTGGTTTTTCCCAGTCGCCTATTACGGTGGTGTTTATGTTACCGTATTTGTCTATTTGAGCTGCTCCCAAGAACCCGAAGTCGTAGTATCCCATCTGTCCAAGGGACATGACGTAGTCCATTGTAGTGGCCATCACTGCCCTGTGGAAAGTCCTAGAATCTCCCACTGAGATGGGCAAAGTAGGTATTTGGGGGCCTATTCCGCCAGATTCGAAGACTATGAGTAGATTCGGAGCATGTAATCTCTGGGCTAAAAGAGCAGCTATCATTGGTAATCCAGTACCAACAAATACGGACTTCTTGTCTTCTAATATCCTAGATGCCACGGAAGCCATTAGCTCAGTAGTGGAGTACCTCCTATCGTTCAAGAGTATCACCTCATTTAGCCCAAGGGGCTTTCAGGGGGGCTCTGAGTTCCTCCAATTTCCTCAAGTAATTTAGCTTCTTTTGGCCCCCTATTAAGTCTAAATATTCATCGAAGTCTTCTACACCATAAACATATTTATCTAGGTATTCTCTTACTCCATCATCAGTTTTAGATAATCTAAGCCACTCTGAAATGTGTTCCTCATCGAAGTAGTACAAGTACGGCATATTACAAGGATGGGAACAGTAGGGTACTTCGACTACCGCATCCACTAGGAAATATGGTATTGAGGTTCTCCAAGGTTCTCTTCTTATTTCCTCGTGGTCCACTATTTTCTCTGTTGTGATTATGAGTCTCTTAGCCGCTCTGGCCAACTCGAAGTCCTCTACTAATATGCCGTCTATTTGAGCGTTGCCGTATATGTCCGCTCTATGGACGTGTATGGCAACGAAATCTGGGTAGCAAGCTGGTATCAAGCAAATAGGTTTTCCGGTATAGGGATCCTCTATTACTTTAGCGGAACTCTTCCTCAGGGTGTCCGAACCGAGCATAACTCTAGTGGGAAGCCAAGGCAATCCCATAGCTGCTGCCTTGAACCTAAGCTGGAATGCCCAGTTACTCCACTCGGACACTACCTCAACTTCTCCCCTTTCGGCTTTTCTCCTAGAAGCTGGAGATAATCCTCTTAACTCATGACCGAAAGCGTAGGCAACTTCAACTTTTTTGACGCATCCTGAGGCTATGAGTAAGTCAGAGTCGTGGACAGCTGTCTTACAGGCCATCACTAAGTCTTTCTTCCCCTGTCTTATTATTTCGTATATCAGGGCCATGGGTATCCTTATGTGACCGAAGCCGCCGAAAGCTATGTAATCTCCATCTCTCAGATACCTCTTGACCACTTCTCTAACAGTAGAGGTCTTATCGTACAATTCCTTACTTTTCTCTTTGGATATCCACTCCCTATGCTCATCTGGGTCTTCCCAAGCTAAAAGAGGGGCCTCTCCCTCTTGCATGGGATCCATGGAATACCCCTTCACTGATACGCTCGACGAGTAATAAATGTTCTGTCTGTATTGGGATAACTCGAGAGGAAAAACAAGTAGATAAACCAAGAGAAAGAAAGTAAAAAATTGAGGGCTAGGGAGGAGTACTTATCCCTGGATCACTTTCTCCTGTCCTAACCCTAACTAAAGCGAAGTTCACAGTTCCGAAGTCTCCAGTTGCAGCGATTCCAACTTGACAGTTCACTCCACCTTCTAATGCCTCTATTCTTAGAAGGAGGATTCTAGCTTCCATGGATCTCAGGTACATGCTCCTCGCTATTCTTCCCCTCTCCCCCAGAATCTCGACTTCAAGTCCTGAGCACGAAATGGGAGTCAGGTAAACTCTGCCGGAGTGGTTGCTCATATTGGATAATCTCACACTCACCGTCTTAGTTTCCCCTCTTTTGATGTATATGCTGTTTTGGTCAGCTTTAGCAAATAGACAGGACTTCCTGTCCACTACGGTTAATGTCCTTACAATTTCTTGGACTGTTGAATTCTCTAATCTGAATAAGAAGTCAGTGAATAACCTCGATCCTTCTCCTGCAGTCTGAGGTGGAGTGATAGCCATGTAGACGTCGTGAACCGGAAGGGTGTCTATCAGACAATCTCCGTTCGTGTCTGTGACTTCAGCTGGAATCTCTATTATTCCATCTCCGTCTAGGTCTGAGTATCTATTGGTCAGTGAAGAGTCTTGGAATATTCCGACTTCCCATCCCGGAGGAGTGTTGAAGAGTACCTCTATGTTCCCCGTGTTGAGGTCGTTGGAGTAATTCGTCACTTGGACGTGGAACACCGCTGGCTCCTCGTCATAGCACGGACCCTTCGGAATGGCGTGGTCCTCGGTTACTATTTCATCTACTATCATGTTAGTTATGGCTTCCACTGTGGTGTTTATCTCCACGGTGTCGCTCACACTCGGGTCATTACTAGAGGTTCCAGTTACAAGTAGTCTCAATCTAGAGCCGGCCACAGCTCCAGCTGAGACTCCTACTGTAACATCCACGTCAGTTGAATTCCCTGGATCCAAGTCCACCGAATTCGGGTTTATCACCCAAGTCCAAATGGATGGATTGTCACAATACTGTGGATCCACAGCTCCCGGAGACGCTGAGAGATCTATGGTATCTGGATTGGTTCCGCAATTTGTTACAGTCACTTGATAGGTATTAGAACCACCTGGGGGTATTGTAGAGGACTGTGAGTTGGGGGAAAGGTCTACACAGGCCCCAGCCGCGAAGGCAAACATCTCACCGCACCAGAAGGTTATGTTTCTCAGTAGGGGGTCATAGACGTTCCCAGATGAGGTGGAGTCCCAATATAGAGAGGCTGGATGAGCTATGTACACTGTTCTTCCGTAAGTGGGATGGCCGTCCCAGGCTACTACAGCAGGAGTTGATTCATCGTCGTATCTTATTACTTCATTTCCTGGCATTGAAACAGCTAAGCTTACTATACTTGGGTATGTAGTGTCGCTGTTCCAAGAGAGGGGGACAGTATAAGGTATGGAGACTATTGGATGAGTGGACATTACCACTGTGTAACTAGCAGAGAAATCCCATGCGTCGTCCTGGGGGTCAGCGTGCAAGACCCACTCCACCCAAGGGGATGGATTAGTACAGAACCATCCCAAGGCGCAGAACTCGTAGTCTATTCCCATGCTTAGTATGCAACCTCCACTTCGAACGTAATTGGCCAGATCGTTAAATAGGGTCTCGTCGGGCCATTCAAACCAATCATCCCCGTTGTCCCATATTATCATCTGGAAGTTCCCTGGATCTAAGTAATAGGTCGGATTGTTCAAAACGTCTGATTCGCTCACCACTGTGACGGAAGAGACGTTCACTGTGGTTCCTCCATAGGTTTCGGAGTATCCCGTTAGTATGCTCTGTGTCAAGGATACGTCTCCGTTTCCATCGTCTACTATTAAGACGTTTATATTAGCAGTTCCCTGCATTAGTTTCAGTTCTCTTCCTCCACCCTCTTTCTGCATTAATCCCGAACTCGGCACCACAAGTAAAGTAAGTATTATCAGGGACGTGGTCTTCTTGAGCAAGCAGGGCACCTCCCCTGTGCGCTACCCCTAGTCTGAGAAATTCGATTTATATACTTTGCTGTTCCGAGAAATAAGGAAAAAATACACGGAAAAGAACACCGTGATAGATAAACAGCGCATGTCTAATTCTATCGATGTGTCGTTGCTCCACTCTAGAGGATACCCCCCCAATTCCGTCTGAGGCTACTGTGTTTTACTTTTCAGTATCACATAAATAGCTTTTTTCTACTGCTTACTGCGACTATAAAACTATTCTTTTTCTCATCCATGTCTATACCTCCCTCAAACGAAGTGGGCAGAGTGCTTATTCCGGAAAGTGTACGTTCTACCGTCAAGTTAACTTCTCTCAGGAGGTTTTCTATCTCGACCAGAGTGAAGAACTTTGCTTTAGAGTAAAATGGACTGGTATCTCTTTTTTTCGTGTAGTATCTTCCCCAAGGACTTTCTCTATCTATGAATCCTATTATTATTCTGCCTCCGTGAGATATGACCCTATGTGCCTCTTTAATTACTCTGACTGGATCTCTAACGAAACAAATTGTGAAGAGGAGTATTGAAGTCCCAAACGTGTTGTCGAGGAATGGTAGATTCTCTCCTACCCCCCTGATTAATTGAATGGATGGGTCTCTCTCCCTACAGATAGATAGTAGCTCAGTTGATGGATCCAATCCAAATTCCACTCCTAGGGGAGAGGAGAATCTACAGCTACCACAGCCTATCTCAAGCCAAGGCTTCGGGCATCCCTTTAAAGACTTCTCGACTACTCTCAGCTCTTCTCTGTATAAATCTCTTCCTTTTCCATCGAACCACGAATCGTACCTTTCAGCTAGCTCCTCGAAGACTGTTGGATAATAACTCGTTGAACGGTGGTAACGATAATAATAGTTTCCTCCTTTACCTCTTTCACGGGATGCAAACTGAGAGTGTTTCAAGTAGTCCCTCATGGTGGAGGTCCCCTCAGATTTGTGGTCGAACTCTGTAACTATCTCTCTGAAGAGGAAGGAATTAAAACGTATCTATGTACCAAGAGGAGAGTATACTGGAATTTGTCCAGTGAAGTCAAATTAGTGAAGGAATTTCCAAGAGATGAAATGATACACTGGCACACTTCCCCTGTTTCGGTTAGTAGATTGGCTTTGGATTGTGTTCAATCAACTTATTCTTCTTTTAGTTTGGATAAACTACCACTAAACTTTTTCAGGGGACTAATATCTTCACTGAGGAGCAAATTCGTTATCTCTGGCACTATTTCCGGATGTGAGTTCTTGAAGAAAATTTGCAGGAGAGTGGAGTTCATACCTCCCGGGGTAAGATGCGAGGACTACTCTCCTTCTTTTGGTGATGGAGAGTATTTTCTCTACGTGGGATGGATTAGGTGGGACAAGGGCATATCCTATCTTCTAAAAGCCTTTGAAAAATTACTAAAAAGGAGAGAAGACGTTTCACTGAGGATAGTTACCCTTAACTCAAAATATGAGGTAAACAGGTACCTGTCCATAGTGAAGAAATCTACTAGAGACAAAATTAGTGTGTTCTGCGGTAGAACTTACGTGAATGAGGAGATGTCAAATGCAATGTGCTTAATTCTACCTCTATTGGACGATAGGCTGACTATGGGATATCCGATGGTAATACTAGAGGCTTTAGCATCCGGTCTCCCAGTAATAACTACAAACGTGGGTTCCATACCAGAAATAAAAGGGGGTATAATTAGAATTAACCCCAGAGACTCTCTCGTATTGTCTAGAGTCATGGAAGTTATTGCTGACTCAGAGGAGCTTAGGAGAAAACTCGGCAGGAAATCGAGAAATGCCGCGCTTAAGTATTACAACATCGAGAGGGTTGGGAGGGAAATTGCAAATAGGTATTCAATACTCGAAGATCGCTAGAAAATACGACCAAATCAGATTTGGTGATGAATTGGGAAGGAAGAAATCACTGGGAGATGCTATAATAATTAGGAGACTTATGTTCCCTCTATCTAATGGTTTGGTACTAGACTTGGGGTGCGGAACGTGTAGGATTTCGAAGGTAATAAGAGAAGTTTCCGAGGAGTCAATGTTAGTCGGCTTGGACATCTCAAGGGAAATGCTATCTGTTTGTTCGGAGAAGAACGCAACTGATCTACTGATATTGGGAGACTCGGAGAAATTGCCCTTCAGGGAAGAGAGTTTCGATGTCGTGGTATCCTATAGGCTGCTGAGTCTTCCGGTGGATTGGGAGAGAATAGTATCTGAGGTTTCGAGGGTTCTGAAGGTAGGAGGGTATTTTCTAGCTGAAATAGGGAACTCCATGTCAATTGGAGGGATCTCCAATGGAATCAAGAAAGTGCTGGGAAGGGAGACAAACTATAGAACTCTTCACATCTGGAAATTCTTGAAAGTGTGTGAGGAGCAATCCCTATTCCCAGTTAAGATAGTGGGGATGCACCACATCCCTGGGAGATTGGTCCCGAGAAAGTTCCTAGACTTGTGGCTCGAGACTGAGCTCAGATTGGGAAATACTTTAGTGAAGTTCTTAGCCTCTAGATTGCATGTCCTTCTGATGAAGGAGGTGTCCTAATGGGAAGGAGGAGGGAGAGATTGATCCTCATACTACTGAGAATGAAGCTTAGATATTCATGGCTTAGGAATCTGCTAGGGTTACTGATGAGTGGCTACAGCCTAATAACACTGACCCTAATATACTTCGGTGTATCCGGGCTCTTACCGCTCATAGCAGCTTTCCTAGGCTTCAACTTCGTGATAGGAATTTCCTCCTACATACTGGACAAGTACCTAGGAATAGTTGGAAGAGACCTAGAGGTAGTCTCCTCGTACAATCCTTTCCTGAGGAAGATGGACAGGAAGTTAGACGAGATAACTATGATGTTAGAGGAACTTTTAGAGAAGGAGTCGCGCTCACGTTAAATCCCCCTTTTAATGGATATGGCAAAGTCTGGGCAAATTTCTTCACAGTATCTACATCCGGTACACCTCTCCTGGTGAGAAGGTACCGCTATCCTCTTGGCATCCGAGAACTCCATGGATATCACTCCCATGGGGCATAGCAAAGAGCAAACTCCGCATCCCTTACAAAATTCACGTTTCACCTCTACGAGAAATCTCTCCGATTTCAATTTCCTCCCCCCTAGAGAGATCCCTATACATGGCCCACAGTTCTTCTATGCTCATGTCATTTCTTCTCCCGAAACCAACTGGGCAAGGGGATAGGACTTCTATGAAGGAGAATCCTTTCGTCTCTATCCCCCTTCTGATGGATCTCACCAAAGGCTTGAATTGAAGTACAGTCCATCTGGCGACGTAACTAGCTCCAGCTGCCAACACTAATTTAGAGATATCAAAGGGCCTCTCCTCGTTTCCCTCAGGAGTTGTGGAGGTTTTCTTCCCTTTGGGTGTGGTTGGCGCCACTTGGCCGCCAGTCATACCATATACGAAGTTGTTCACACACACTACAGTAACGTCCAAGTTCCTTCTAGCAGAGTGTATCAGGTGATTTCCCCCTATCGCAGATGCGTCTCCATCTCCCGTGAATACTATTACATCTACATCTGGCCTAATCGATTTTATCCCTGTAGCTATTGGGAGAGCTCTTCCATGAGCCCCTCTTATCACATCTCCCCTGAAATAGGTGGCTATTCTTGCGGAACACCCTATGCCCCCGAGAAAAACGAATTCTCTGTCCATAGTACTTATTGCCTCATAGGTAGCCTTTAATACTACTCCATTTCCACATCCCGGACAGAATATATGTGGAAATCTCTCCACTAGTATTAAATCTTGCATTCGCTTCCTATCACCATTGGTCATTTGAATTACCTCACACTAGTTTTTATCTTGTTTATTATGGCATTAGGATCTGGTATTTTCCCAGAATATTCAGGAATTAGTTCCACTTCATCTAAAGATTCCCTGACCATGTGAAACATTTGGCCTGTGTTCATCTCCACTACGAAGGCCTTCTCTACTTCTTCTCCTACCTTGGATAGCTCTTCCCAGGGAAAGGGGAAGATCGTAATAGGTCTGAAAAGACCTACTTTCATTCCTTCTTCGATTAATCTTCTCTGAACATAATAACAGACCCTGGAAGCTATTCCAGTTGAAATTATTAGGTATTCACATCCTTCAATACATCTTTTCTCGAATTTGATTATTTTGGATCTGTTTTTCTCTATCTTATTTGTTATCTTGGATATGTGCTTCCTATGACCTTCTGGATTAACTGATTTAGGAAATCCCGTCTCATCTAGACTAACTCCGTCTATTCTCAGACCAGAACCAAGTTCTCCCATGGGTTCAATTCCATCTTCCACTTCTCCTCTCTCTACTATGTGGAAGTCCCTTAAGCATACGTTTTCCCTCATGTGAGCTATTACTGCATCGCTTAGGAGTATAACTGGTACTCTATACCTCTCCGCTAGATTAAAGGCCTCGACTGTGAAGTCCAAGCATTCTTGTGGAGAATTGGGATATAGGGTTATGCTTTCTCCATCTCCGTGCCTTCCCCATCTAGACTGCATTATTTCCTGCTGAGATGGTAGAGTAGGCTGTCCTGTAGATGGTCCACTCCTCTGTACATTCACTATTACTAGAGGTATCTCCGCCATTACAGCTAGGCTTATTCCCTCTTGCATTAAGCTAAACCCTGGACCAGAAGTCGCAGTCATGGCCTTAGCTCCAGCTATAGATGCGCCTATGACAGAGAATATTGATGCTATTTCGTCCTCCATTTGCATGTATACCCCATTCACTTCAGGTAATCTCCTTGCCATCCCCTCCGCTATTTCAGTAGATGGAGTTATTGGATATCCAGCGAAAAATCTACATCCAGCTAGAATTGCTCCTTCCACACACGCCTCGTTTCCAGAGAGGAACATGTCACACCCCTCAGTCTGAGAGTTATGGCGCCCAGTATAGTTAGGAGGAATATGAAGAATATCCCTTTCCTCTCCTTCTCCTCTACTAGTATTTCTTGGGAATAGACTAAGTTGCCCTTGTGGTCAAAGACTTTCAGATAGGTTTCACCTCCCTCTAGCTCCACCTCCCTTTGTATGATTTCCCCTGGAGTTAGATCCAATGGGAAATACTTTTCCCCTATTCTCATATATCCTAGAAATTGATCATTACTAAACAAACTTATCCTAAGTCGCTTGTTTTTTAGCTCTGTCTTTACCGATAATCCATTTGTATTTTCATCTCCGATTGGTGTCACTTGGGAAGTAGCATTGGGGGTATTTGTCACTTTGCCCTCTTCAACAACAGGCTTTTTCATCATTCCTATCACTCTTATCGATACGAGTTCTGATATCTTATCAGCATCTAGATTTATGTAGCCTCTAATTTCCCCTTCCCTCTCAATACGTATTTCTAGCGGAATTTCCCTTTTCTCTCCTGGCCCGATGTATATCTCCCTAGCTATGTTAACGTAATCCGAAATAGACTCACTGGGAGATATACTCACTCTGAGACCCACTTCCCCAATGTTCTCTAGGGTAATCGAACTAATTGATCGCTGCCCGACTTCTCCCTCAACCTCTATCTCCTTCGGATATACTGACATCTCTCCATACTCGTTACTGGGCACTCTCGCTATTGCCATTGGAGTTCCTCCATCGCTCTCTATTCTTAGGTGTTTAGCTTTACCAGCCCCTTTGATTAGGTATTCCCCTGGATTTAGTACCAGTCTCTTTTCTTCTCTTAGATCAACTATTCCATTGGCATCTAAATCCAAGGCTTTTAACACGAAACTCTCTATTTCGTTTCCATTCGCATCGTAAACTCTTATTTCGATGTCTGAGTTGCCTTGATTTTTGATTATTACCTCTGTTGCGTTTCTCTCAATTTGGAAGTCTTTTTCTGCCTGTACTTCTAGTCCTCCTATTACCAATATTTCTTCATTGTTCTTGGAAATAAAGAGCTCATATCTTCCAGGAGAGGTGTCCTCTGGAACTGTGAATTCCAGATGATCGCACCTATAGTCTAACTGTGTGATTTGGACTTCAGACCTCAATAGACATTCCCCATCTAGCGGTATACTCAACAACGCGTTCTCTCCAGGCCTAACCTTTAACCCATCCCCTCCGTATGCTATAGCAAATTTTTCCCTATTTCCTAGCAAGAACGCTCTCCATATACCTGGTTCTGAGTTTTCGATTGTTATTCTCCTAACGTTGTCTTTCTCAAGCGCTTCTAGATCGTAGTACCTCTCTCCCCTTGGGCTCTCCAAGTAGAACTCTATTTTGGAAAATTCTTCCTCTATTTCCCAGACGAGAGTTACTCTGAGTTCTCCTCCCGGACTATAAAACGTGTAATATCTGGGCGATTTGTTTAACCTCCCCGATATAACCTCATCTCTTTCATTAATTGCTCTTTCTATGTTCAGTACTCCTATTCCCCATGATTTATCCTCAGGTGGGTCAGAAGAATTTATTAAAATAGCCTTTATCTCGACGGGTGTCAAATCTGGATTTAGTTCCTTTAGTAGAGCTATTGCACCAGTGACTTGTGGTGCTGCAAAGCTAGTCCCCTCCAGGGAGATTAGTTCAGCTCCACTCTCCCAGTCAGAGTTCAGGGTGAGTACTTGCCCATAGGCCAATAGTTCAGGCTTTCTCCTTTTCTCCCACCATATTCCTCTGGCACTTTCCATTTTTCCATTTCTCCATATGTTTCCACTGGGGTCTATTGCTCCAACAGTTATGACGTTGTACCCATCTCCAGGCGCTGCCACTGTCCCGTAGTTGCCAGAAGATACTACTATAGGTATTTCAGTTGCTATTTCGTCGAATTCCTTAGTAAAAGAGTAATACACTTCGGGAGACGATGGTTCTCCTATACTTACATTTATGACGTCTGCTCCATCCTCTACCGCTTTTCTCAGACCTTCCAGTATGTCCAAGTTAATAGCTTGATATTCAGAGAACTCTCCGATCGGATTTATGTGTCTCAGGAGCCTATCGTCTGATATCCCAAGGTGTTCACCGTAGTCGCAGAAACCATTCCCGTTTCCGTCATAAAACGCGTGAAACACCTTATAGGATAAGATGAGAGATTCAGGGGCAATTTGCCATATCACTCCAGCCACTTCGGTGCCATGCCAGTCTCCTCCTATCTCCTTCAATTCGTATGGGGAATTCCCATCGATGTCCTCCGGAACCATGTCGTAGGCCTTCAATACCTCTCCTGCCATGGGATGATTTTCATCTATTCCTAGATCCAATAACGCAACCTTGACTCCCTTTCCTGTAGGAAACTTTAAGTCCTCTACGCCCGAAGAATGGACAGAAATCTGGCAGGAGCAAAGCACACATGTGAGTAGAATGATCGAGACTGTCCTAATCAAGGAGGTGTCACCTCCATATTGTCATGGTATTATCCATGTAGGACGATGGAGGTCTTATAACTCTTACTGAGGTAGAGGCAATTGATGGAATCCAGGGAGCAAATAAGGAGAATAATAAAAGAAATAGAGATTGAGGAGAAAGGGAGAAGAAAAGTATGTCAAGAAATAAGAAAAAGGATCAGAGAGAAAAATTTTGAGGAAAAGTGGAGTTTAGCTGATAAATGCATAATAAAGAAGATGAAACCAGCAGAATTATCGAACAAGTCCATAGCAGGAGTAGATGGTGGAATAATACTAAGGAGGATTGGTGAAATCGATTTAGCCATCGTAAGGGTTAGCTGTGTTGTTTTCCGTTACGGGAGTTCCGGAAAGTTAGAGAGTGTAATTTACTATCCGAGTAGGAATCCCAGCACGAGGTTCCATTGGTGGAAGTCTTCCTCAACTAGAGAGGCCCAAGTAAGGGCGTCACTTAGGAGACAACTCGAGGAATTATCTGTTGCAAGAGACTTTTTGGATGTAGCTGGAGAAGACGTAGATTACTTGCTCATGGACGGGTCTCTCTTGCCCCAGGAAGATGGTAGGAGTACCGAGGAGTATAGAGAACTAATGAATGTGTTGTCGGAAACTATTTCTCTGTCCAAGAAAAGGGGTGTGGAGCTAGTAGGTGTAGTCGAGGACAGTAAATCCAGAAGCTTTACGAAAATGTTGAGCGAGATGTTTCCTGAATTTAAAGATGTCCTAAGCTCTTCCTTTGATGTTTTTCTTCTCAACTGGCTACTTAAAAAGGGAGAAAGAACTGGTTCGTTCTACTTCCGAGAAGAGATGGGGGTCAAGGGAATGTATCTCAAACCCGTGGAAGACGACTTACCCCTGAGAGTGGAGTTTCTAGGAGATCCGGATCAGATCTCCAGCACGATATATAGCCTATCCAGTGTTCACAAATCTTATGCTTATCCCTCTGTATTAATAGAGGCGGATAAAATGGCTAAATTGTCTGAAGATGAGGGGAAAACAATTTATTACGAGGTAATGAGAATGGGTGGTGAGAGGTTGATCCCCAGAAGAGAGAGAAGACCATTCCAGTGGTGATCGATTTGGAGAGGCAAACAATAGCTTACTCATTCCTTGGAGACGAGAAAGATTATTATGAGATCGATCCCTCGGAACTAAAGGAGAACATAAGGGGATCCAAATTATCGAAAGTAATCTCAGACTTACTTGATATGGGAACAGAGGATGCTCTGGATAAGCTAAAAGTGAAGAGAAGTGATATCCACGAGATCAATGCTGGATTCACAGATTTGGTTGGATACGATGAGGATAGATCCGTCATATATGCTCTTTACAACTGGGAGGAAAAGTTTAGGCTTCCGGAGATAGTAGAAGACATTGAACTAGAGGAAGTGACAGTTCTGAATAGGACTTGGACGAGACTCCATCTAGATTCGGGGCTGCTAGAGATACTGTGGGGAGAAGATGATGTGATAGATCAAATAGGATACTGTATGGCGTATTTGATATTCAGAGACCTGGACAAATTCCAACGTATCGAGATAGATAGCGAAGGAATACTTAAGTGGATAAAGTGGGGAGACAAGCTAATGAGTGCCACCTTCACGGAAGTAGAGGACGGATTCGAGAAAGTATTCATTAAAGGAGAAGACATCTCGGAAAAGGAACTATACAAGAAACTGTTGGAGATTGGAAAACTAAGCTCGGCTACCATAAGAATGACCTTTAGGTTAAAGGAGGAAATAGAGGCAACAGTGACCGTGAGATCTGATGGTCGAATAACGTTGTATAGATATCCAAGTGTGGATTTGTTAGATAAATTATCTGATTTGGTGTGGAGGAGCATGAAATGGTCAAGAACTATGAAAAAAAGAAGAAGAAAATAGGAACCGTGATATCATATCCCGAGCCACCTAACTCCCAAAGATTCTCCTTCGTGGCGATAGAAGGGGTCGAAGTAAAGAGAGATACTTTCGTTGAAGTCCCCATTAATAGTGGAACAATAGTGGCTAGAGTATCCAATGTCAGTAAGAGTAACAGGTATTACACGTCTCCGGAGACTGTTAGATTCTATGAGGGTGAAGGGAAGGGTATAGATGACTACTTCCCAACTAAAGAGTGGGAAAATACAATAGGATCTGCGGAAGTCCTGGGGATAATGAAAAATGATGGCAAAATGGAGTCTCCTAGCTACCCAGTATCTCCTGGTGAGGACGTGTTCGAGGCGTCCCCAGACACTCTGATGAAGTTCATAGGGATAGAGGAGAACGGATTGCTGATAGGCAAACTCAAACATCATGACTTAGACGTCAAGTTGAACTTGACTAGACTCTTCCAAAAACATCTGGCCATACTGGCCATGAGCGGTGCTGGTAAGTCTCATTTGGCAACAGTGCTCATAGAAGAGCTACTAGACAGAGAGGAAGGTAGCGGGAGGCCTGCTGTCATGGTGATAGACGTTCACGGAGAGTACTGCGAGCTAGGATCTCCTCCCATAGAACCTGGGAAAACAGACTACTCTTACAAAGTAAGGGTAATAGATGCCTCTGAGATTAAAATAGGAGTCCCAAACCTAGATGCTATCCAGATACAATCTTTTGTAGAGGAGATGAGCGAAGTACAGAGGAGAGAGCTAGATAAAGTGATAGATAAGCTCAGGATAGATATGAACTCCGGTCTAGGACCTTACGATTTGGAAGACATAATATCGAGAGTTGAAGTGGAAGAAATGAATAGAAAGACCAAAGAAGCATTAGTAGGATGGCTCTACGATTTGAATTCCCTTGGAATATTCGGAAAATACGACAACCCCAGCCTCTCTGGGCTTCTCAGACCCGGGAAAGCTGTAGTTATAGACTTATCTTCGTTGGATCACCTAAAGAGGAAGAGGATAATAGTCTCCTATTTACTCAATAGAGCATTTTACCTAAGAAAGACTGAAGAAATCCCTCCAACCATAATATTCTTAGAGGAAAGTCATCAGTTCTGTCCTGAGGGAGGGAGATCCATTTCAAAGCCCATTGTAGAAAGGATAGCAAGAGAAGGTAGGAAATTCTGCCTATCTCTCTGTTTAATAAGCCAGAGACCAGTTAAACTCTCTACAACAGCTCTCTCTCAGTGCAACACTCACGTCATACTCAGAGTAACAAACCCAAATGATTTAAAGCACATAGGGGAGAGCAGTGAAGGGATAACTAAATCTACTCTAGAGGCGATAACCACCCTACAGGTAGGAGAAGGTCTAATCGTTGGTGAGGCAGTAAATTACCCAATATTCGTCAGAATAAGAGGTAGAAAGTCACAAGAACCGAGTGTCTCAGGGAAACTCGAGGATGTCGCTAAGAAATTTGAACTGGATTTGCTAGAGCAAGAGGAAGACGTCAGAGCGTTCCTAAGGTGATGAGTTTGACAATAAAAAAATTAATAGTTGGAGAGATCGAGGAAAAGATTAAGAAGATGGCTGAGGAATTGGAAGAGGTCAGGAAAAACATTAAACTATTGGAAAACAGGATTTCGGAGATACTTGATGAGATAAAAAGAATAGAAGACGCTAAAGCCGATAGGATGGAACTGGAAAAAGTGAGAAGAATAGCATTTGGCCTTAATCCCACAGACCTCAAAATACTTGAGTCTCTTAAGGGCGAGAGGGAACTAAGCTTGGACGAGATAAGCGAAGAGATAATGGGACTAGAGAAGAACTACATACTATCGAGAATAAACAGGTTGATTGACCTAGGGTATATAGAAAAGACAAAAGAAAAAGAAAAGAAACTAGAGAAATTCAGACTCACCAGAGAGGCTTCCCTGGTAATTAAGTGACTTCCTCGCTAACTAGAACTAGCCGGATATCCTCTTTATTGCTAGTTTTATGTCGATTGCCTTTACGGTCTTCCTACCAGCGTGTCTGGCTAATTCAACTGCCTCTGTGGCTACTTTACCGGCGTACTCTTCCAAATACTCGGCAAGGGCTTGTTGTGCTTCTGCACTCACTCTAACTGCTCCAGCCTTCCTTATCAATCTACCTACGGGTGCCAGGGGCAACTCGGGCATGTATACTCACCCCCGAATTTTAGGGAGAGACCCTTGAGATGTCATTGGGCCTCTCCTCACCCTCTTACTCGAGAAATCATTTATATAAAGCTTTCGGTTCAGAAGGGTTCTGAAGGCCCTTTTACACAATCATTCATACCTAGGAGCTGATCCCTATCCTAAGCTCACTCTGGGTCGGATGAGAGAATGTTCAAACTAGCTGAAGTATGGGTTGAGTCAGAGGATACTCCTCCTCGGATTTAGCTTACGAGCTCACTCTTACTATTAGCAGGCTTAACATGGAGATACTCATGTATTAAGGATTTAAGATCTGGAACTTAGTATCCCGACTGGTATTCCCAAGAGGAGGCCTAACAACACCCCAAACAGGAGGTAGTTAATTGGATCCTCTCCTAGGAAATACAAGATATTTGAATTGCTCCTCATGGTTCTCCTAGTCCTCTTTTGGTAACTCATCCACTCTTGTTGCTTATATTCTGTTCTCTCTTTGTTTGCCTCTCTAGAGCTCTCTAATTTTCGAGCGGTTTCTCTTCCATCTCTTTCTTCATCGTAGCTCTCCGTGTTGTAGTTCTCTGTTATTTCCATGCCAGGAGGTGTGGCTGGACTTCCTCTCTGTCCAGATCCTCTCTCTCGGCTAATTTCATTTTCTTTCTTGGAAAATTCCACTCTGAGTTGGTTAGAGTATATTCTCCTCTGAGTTACACCATCGTAGTACACTACAGTCGCTGGTGGGAGCAGTATCTCGCCCTCAGACTCTGGAAATAGGTAGTACTCTATGGACTGTTCTCCGAAAACCGTTCCAATGTAGTAATCGTCTCCTTCGTATCTCATGTTTCTGGGTATCTCGTCCCTAAGCTCCACCTGTACTGGATTATTAGTGTAGACAGTGACTATGACCTTTATCCTATCGTTCATGATCTCTGCTCTCTTCGTAACAAATACCTCTGTGTTTCTACCTAAGTAGTTCTCTGCATTACTCTCTCCTTCTTCTGATTGCTCATTCCAGTTTTCATCTCGTACAACGCATCCATAGAAAGTTACTTCAGCAGTCAAAACTTCCTCTTTGCTTACTCCACCATAGTCGATGTATACGGGTATCTCTACTAGAATTGTGCCCTCTGGAATTAACGGTTGTATGGCAAACCCAATTCTCTTGGTCTCTCCAGCGGGGATCTCTGGATTGAGTAAATCTAGAGATGGTTCCTCTCCTGGCATAGAGAATGGGAATAGTATCTTGTAGTCCCTACCATCAGCTTGACTTATTCTAACGAACATTGGAATGTTCGATGTGTTCTCTATGACTAGCTCCATTGGAATGAGTCCCATGTAGCACTCTCTCTCCTTTTGTTCGATTCTGATCGAGTAATCGGATGCCAATACAGTACTAGCCAATATGAGAGCTAACGCCATAATCAACATAGCTTTCAATGTCTTTTCCTCTCTTCTCACCATTTATATCATCCTCCAACCCATCTTCTTTTTTATCTGTCTTATCAGCTCTTCAGAGAAGTTTCCTGCTAGGACTACCCTTCCCCTCCATGGGTATTTCTCCCTTATGAGATCAGCTATCTCCTTAGGAAGGGTGTCCCCAACTAACAGGAGAGGAGATGAAAACCTAGAAGCTAGGGAAGATGCAGAGTAAACAGGATCGTCCTCTTTAGTTATTACTAGTAGTTTCAGTTCCTCGAATTCTCTTCCTATCTTCACGGACAAGTCTATTGGATTTTCTCCTACGAATTCCGTTGCTTTCACAGGAGAGTGCCTTCCCATAGAGTTTACCCATATCACTTCTTCTGAGTCTAAGGGTTCTCCTTTTCTGTAGTAGGCAAGAGCAGCTCCTAGCTTGTTCGCCAGTGGTCCTGCCAAGATGGCTCCGAACTCATCGTTTCCGTAGACCAAAACGAGTTTCCTACTTCCTGCATTGAAAGCTTCTCTTACTCTGTTACACGTTTCGTATCTGTCTTTACCCCATATCCTAGAGTATTTTATGCCTATGCTGGATAAGTAACTCTCTATTTCCTCAGGAAGTGCCTCGGGACCGCCAACGATTATCACTCTAACCACTCCCTTGTTCTTAAGATCTAGAAGAGTTTCATAGTATCTCTTTGGATCCACTAAAACTACTGGTTTCCCCAGATATCCAACACACGCTGCATCAGCGAATAAATCACTTCTTGCGATGAAGACCTCTTTTTCCCCCGATAAGAAGTAATCAATGAGTTTCAACGACACTTCCTCTTTGCTTCCGGAGAAGACCCTGAGTAGCTTAATTGGTGTGTAAGAGGAATCGGACACTGAAGATAGGACTGAGGTGAACTGAACTGACAAAATTATTAGAGAGACCACTATGACCCTCCACGACAAACTCCTTCCCCCCTCCTGGTTGGACAGGAGACTAGAAAAACATTGTTTTTCCTCAACTCATGGGGACTACTGATGACCTCTTATTTTTAAGGGAGCTCCAAGTGTGGAACATCCTGTAAAGAGCTGTCGAATGAGCTACTATTGAGACCATTATTAACGAAAGATCTCTTCCCCATGGAAGTGGGCTGACTATTCCGAGTATCAAGAGTCTAGTTGGTCTACTCCCTAAACCTACGTCACACTTCACTCCTTCTAACTCAGCTCTGGATCTAGAGTAACTGACCAATAATGATCCGGTAATAGCTAGGTATCCCAGAGTGCTGAACTTGGAAATCCCAGCTATTATTATTATTTCGGTGTATCTGTCCACTAGGGAATCTAAAAACGCTCCCCACTTACTTCCCTCTCCGGTATGTCTAGCAAGAGCTCCGTCCAATAAATCGAAAAATCCAGTTACTAGGACTAGTATGGCCCCAATTACTATGTAATCATACCAGAAGGACAAAAAAGAAGCAGTAGAAGTTACTAATCCGAGGAGAGTTAATTGATTTGGGGAGACTTTTCCTGAGAGAAGCATGAGCAGTGGTCTAATTAAGCGTGAAGTCCTCTCTCTCAACCATCAGTCCTCCGATATTAACTCCAAGACTTCCTCTTTGTCCGAGACTTCTCTGAGTTTCTGGGAATTTATCATCGGCACTCCCTCTACTGGCTCCTTTATCTTAGTTCCAGAGGGGGCCTCAACTACGTAAAGGGGAGGGGCCCCCACCACTTCTGATACCTCTCTCAAGACTCTTGCTCTCTTGAGAATTAGCTCCACTTTATATTTCGATACTGATGTGAGTATTTCTCTGTTCTTGTCATCGTCCTTACTGAGGACGTCGAATGGGGCGCCCATGGTAGGATATACTCTGAACCCTATCTTCTCAAACTCATTGAGGACTTTCTCAACTAATTCTGGCACTCTTCCAATTGAGAAATTCGACTCGAATCTCTTAAATAATTCCGGTGCTAGGAAGATTTCATCCTCCTTCAGGACTTCCAAGAGAAGTAATGCCTTTTCGTAACTGGCATCTATTTCCCCGCTTTCGTACTGTCTTATTGTGTCCTTAGACACTCCTATAGCTCTTGCTAAGTCCCCTCTGGAGAGTCCCTTTCTCTCCCTGACCTCCCGAAGTCTTTTTCCGTCTATTCTTACGTAATATCCCCCCCTATCTGCATATACCATTGGTTCTTCGTTCATCACTATCTGTTCCAAGGTCTCTAAATTTATTGCTGGTATTCCGTGCCTCTCGTATACTACTCCCCCCTCCAAGAGTACGTTCTTAGTTCTCTCTCCCACTATAATCGGAAATGCTGCTAAGAGTGAGGAGATCCACTTCATTCTACTAGCTTGACCCTCTGAGACACAATCTATGTTATATAGGACTTTCAACAGGAGGAGCAATTCCTCTCTTCTCGCAACTAGGTCGAAAGCTGATCTCACTTCGCAAACTTCAGATGTCTTGAACCCTCCTTTCCTCAGGATTTCCACTGCCCTAATCAATACATCAAGTCCCTTTTCCCTCAATGGCATCACCTCTGTGACTCGATCAGGCTTCTGGGCACTCATCTATCATACCCAGCTACCGCTGATCGAGCCTCATCGGTGTATCCGTACCTGGATTACCCCAGTCACTGCTCCTGGGGACAACGCCGGTACGGAATGTCCCTCTCAGGACATTTATATAAAGGGGGTGATATAAAGACTTCCCCTGGGTCCCTCTTGAGAGTAGTCGGGTGCTATGAAGTGGCTGAAAACGTTGCTAAAGCTCTATCTCGTGCTTTGAAGAGTGTTAACTCAGAATTAGAGGGGAAAAGTGGAAGAATAAGCAAAATGGATGCTGAAGTCCACGCCAGAATTGGTGGGGGAGGCGTAAAGATACTAGTCGCTGTTTCCGATGATTACGATTCGGTGAAAGAGGTAATAGGGGTGAACGTCAGGGACTTCGGAGAAACCAAATCAATGGAGAGAGCACTTTACGAACTGAACAAGAAGTTAGAGGGGGTCAAAGGGGAAATAGTAGACGTGTTCTCCACCACTAGACTGAGTCTAGCTCTCCCGGGTTGGGTCTACACTACCCTTATAGTTGCCGTGAACAAGCTAGAGGGGAAAACTACGCAATAGCATAAATCGGAAACAACTTAATTAGATGTCCAATTCTAGTCGAAGAGGGCAAGCGTTGAACTTGAATAAGACGTTGATTCTCCTAGTAGTAATACTACTCCCATTGATGTGTTCAAATGTCTCATGTTCAAACGAGGGGTGTAAATGTAAACTTTGGATGAAAATAGAGCCAAGAAAAGACGTTTATTCCCCAGGAGATATAGTGAGAGTTACCCTATTTGCCAAGAACATATCCGATGAGGAACTAGATAGATTCAGGGTCCTAATAGATTGGGACAGAGGAGTGCCCTTTCCAGACAAATACGACTACAGAATGGAATACCTCCCGCTAGGAGGAGGAAGATGGGAAGACCATGGATTTTCAGTCTACCTCAGAGTGCCTAGAAGTCCTGCTCTATACGAATACGAAGGCGGATTCATGTTCGTGAAAGGCGTGGTCAGATACGATAATGAATCATGTAGTATCAGAGTCCCAGTAAGAGTGTCGTTTTCCTCTGAAGAGGAATGTGGACCAGTATTGAGCAGGATAACTAACTTGGACCTATTGCTGGGGAAAAAAGAGAATATTAGAGTCTACATAATTAATTCTTGCTCGGAGGAGAAGATGGAAGTTAATGTCGAGATCTCCTCAGCTCCTGGACTAAACCTGTGGGCAAAAGGTAGTTTCCTGAATCTAAATCCAAGAGAGTCTGGAGAGATAGAGATAGAGATAGAGGGTGAGACTCTGGGAAATAAAACCATTGAAATCAGAGCATATGACCAAAGAGGGAGAGAGGACATTATATCCGTTCCAATAGAGGTGAGACTTCCTAGAGTTGGAGTGAAGGTCGAAAGCGAAGGAGAACTAGTAGTTGGGGAGGAGGGAGAGGTTGTCCTGAACATACAAAACTATGAAGAGAAGGAAATAGTTTTGGATTTGAACTTAAGCAGTGACTCTGAGATAAGAGAATACAATAAGAGAGTCTTTCTCCCTCCTATGGGGAGAGAATCTGTTAAGGTTAGGATTGTTCCCTTCAGCGAGACTGTTTCTCTCCTAGCAGAGTTAAAGTACATGGGGGAGATAGTTAACTCAGTTGAGGAGATAATACATTCCAAGACGATGTGTCCGGAGATAGAGGTCAATCTAGGGAGTCCGAAAACGAAGGGTGACATAGTAGTTCTGCCCCTAGAACTAAAGAATAGATCTCAAGACAATGTGAAATTTAAGATCTCTCCTCTTTCTGGAGAATACGTGTTTATGGGTGGGGAAGAAAGTGGATCTTTGGTCAAAATGGGGGAACTAGTAACTAATCTTTATCTTAAACCCACTAAGGAGGGGGAAATAAGTGGTTCACTCAATCTAACCTTTTGGAGTATGGGAAGAACATGTCACTTGACTAAGGAGTTCAGATTCCAGTACTCTCCAAAGAGGTTGAAGATACCTTGGATGGAAATAATTTCTGTTTTAGCATCTATACTACTCGGAATACTAGCGTATAAGTTCTGGCCAAAGAAAGAATTGACTATTGTGGAGGAGAGAAAATTAAAAATAGTTCACCCCTTCTTGGTCAGATTGAGGGAATTAAAGGGGATTGAACAATTATCGAGAAAGAGGATAAAAGAGCTGGAAAAGAAATACTTAAGTGGACATATAGGGTTCGCAGATTATTCGAGGGGAAAAAGGATATATAAGAAGGTATCAGTTGAGGTCGGTCGGAAGGCTCGAAACATATGGACTTTGTTCCTGAGGAGGAGGGTCGGAATTGAATCCGGTGAAGAAGGGGGAAGTAGTTAAAGTTGAAGGAGGGAAATACTGGATTAAGAATCCTGAAGGCAAAACCTATAAGGTTCCAGATGAGGTATACCAAGTATGGGCATCTTGTGATGGTAAAACCAGTATCGAAGAGATAGTAATGAATTTTTCTGGTGGAGAGGCTGACGAAATGATAGAGAAGGGAATTAGAAGAATCTTGGAGGGTTTAGGTGAGAGGGGACTAGTGTCTCTCGAAGAGGGAGAGGATTGAGGACAAATAGAGTCTGGACCATAGGTGTGAGAGAGTACTTGGACTGTGCTCATTCCGTTCTTGGGGAGGGAATTCACGGACATACTTACTCTGTAGAACTGATTCTCCAAGGTGAAGTACAAGAAGACGGGATAATAATCGATTTTCGTGAAGTAAAGAGGAGATTTAGGTCTATACTTGATAAATTCGATCACAAAAACCTAAATGATATTTTAGATAACCCAACTGCAGAAATGTTATGTAAAGAGATTTTCTCTATGGCAAAGGAGTCCTTCAGTGAAGTGAGGGTTATATCCGTTAGGGTTTGGGAGGGAAGAGACAAGTGGGTAGAGCTCAGAGAGGAAGAGAGATAGGAGAAATACTCTAAATCTAGCGAAAATTCTTCGAGATTAGGCGACAGATGGAGGATGCATGACCTTGGACCAGATAGAGAGAGACCTACACGATGACCCACCAGATAGGGAAATTCCCATAGAAAAGGTTGGGGTAAAAGGATTAGTGATTCCCATTGGGCCAATTAATGCTGAAGTAGAAATATGGATTGATTTGCCCAAGGATAAAAGGGGGGTGCACGTAAGTAGGATTATGCAATCGTTAAACGAGGAGGCACTCAAGGACAGAGAGTGGAGTCTTCTTACATGGAGACACTTAATTGAGTTCTGCCAAGGCGTTCTCTCTAAGATAAAGGAAAGACACGGATACAGTAGAGGAGGCATCAAATTATCTGGATTTCTCCCAATGAGACAGATGGGTCCTCTAGGGAAGAGAGAGATCGTTTCTTACCCATTCAAGGTCGAATTAAATGAGAAAGCATATGTGGAGGTAGAAATACAAGGGAGCACCTCTTGCCCTCACACCTATAGGGGATTCTCTCACTCTCAAAGAGCTAAGGCATCTATTGGCATAGAGGGTAATCCAGAAGAAGTCAAAAATATAAAAATCAGCAAGATGGTATCCATATTGCAAAACAGCTTGTCTTCGGCATCGTATTCCATAGTAAAAAGAGAAGAAGAAAAGAGAATATTGGAAGAGATGATGAAGAAGAGAAGATTTATCGAAGACGTAGTGAGGGAGATAATATGTCTGGGTATCCAAGAATTTCCTGGAATGAGGATTACGGCCAGATGTGTCTCCCAAGAATCGATTCAACCCTTTGACATATACTCAAAGTCCTCTTCTGACTCTCTTCGAGATCACATCCGTTGCTAAGCTTACAACGTCATAGACTTCAGATATCTTCGGGGAATAGCACGTCTCCAGTAGAAATAGATCATCAACTGTCATGTCCTTACTTATCGCTAAGGATATTAGATTTGCTCTCCAAGAGGATCCTCTGCCAAGTCCTTGAGCCCCGATTATTCTCCCAGTTCTTTTTTCTACTAGTAACTTGAAGTGCACATCATCCCCTGGGAGGTACTCGGGGAGATTCTTTCCCTTCACCTTTTGTTTAACATATTTTATTCCCAAAGTTTGCGCTAAGAACTCAGTTAATCCGACTGAGGCTATTTCCTTCCCGAAAATGGAAGTACATCTAGTTAAAGGACTGCCTCTGTAAAGTGCCTCTCCTCCAACAGAATTCACCCCAGCAACTATCCCTTGTCTAAAAGCTACACTGCCACTCCCTGATATTACTTTCCTCTTCGAAGAGAGATCTAATGTCTCAACGCAATCTCCTGCAGCATAGACTTCCTCTACGTTGGTCTTCATGTATTCGTCTACGGATATTCCTCCAGTTTCTCCTGTTTCTATTCCGAGAGACTTAGCTAGACTTACTTCTGGAGATATTCCAACCGAGATCACGACGAAGTCAACTTTTCTCTCCTCACCGTTTTTCAGTCTGACTATTTTCCTCCCATCATCCTCGGATATTGATTCAACACCTATTCCCTTTATTATCTCGAGACCTTCCTCCTCAAGCCATTTCTCTACAGTAGCAGAGAAGTCTCTGTCCAATAAATTGGGAAGTATCCAAGGAAGAAGCTCGACCACTGTGACTCCTAAGCCTAGGTTCAATAGAGCTTCCGCCACTTCTATCCCTATCAGGCCTCCTCCAACTATTAAAGCTTCGTCTGAGGCTAGAGCCTTTCTCATTAGGTTCTCAGCATGACTCATCTCGTTGAAATAAAATACTTCCCCTTCTATTGGTATCGGGAGAGCCTTGGGCTTAGATCCGGTAGCTATTATCAGAGAATCAAAGTATTCTTCTCTCTCCTTTCCGTTCGGTGTTCTGAACTCTATTTTCCTTTCTTCTAGGTCTCCTCCTACAGCTTCCCATCCGAGTCTCAACTCCACCTTAGCCGTTCTGGAGTACCATTCCTCCTCTCGATATATGATGTCCTGGAAGTCTACTTCTCCAGAGAGGGCGTATGGTAGCGCGCACTTGGAATACTCTGGGACTTTCTCTCGTGAAGCCAAGACTATCTCTGCCTCTCTATTCTCTTTTCTAGCAAAAAGAGCTGCTGTGGTTCCTGCTGTTCCCCCACCTATCACTAGGAGTTTCATTTACTGGTCAACCCCTCTCCTCTTTAATTCCATTTTCCTCAGTTCCTTTCTCTTTATTTTTCCACTCATTGTCTTAGGTAGTTCTTTTACGAATTCTATCTCTCTAGGATATTTATATGGGGCTGTTATTCTCTTCACGTGTTCTTGTAGCTCCTTAACTAGATCCTGAGATGGTTCATATCCTGGTTTCAATACTACGAAGGCCTTGACTATCTGTCCCCTCACTTCATCTGGAACACCTATTACTGCAGCCTCTGCAACTGCAGGATGTTCTATGAGTGCACTCTCCACTTCAAATGGGCCTATTCTGTACCCAGAGCTCTTTATTACATCATCTGCTCTACCAACGAACCAGAAATACCCATCCTCATCCACATAGGCTTTATCCCCAGTGAAATACCATTCTCCCTTGAATACTTTGGATGTGCTCTCTTCATCCTTCCAGTATTCTTTGAATATTCCTGGGGGCTTCTCTGGTTTTATTCTAACCGCTATGTGCCCTACTTCCCCTGTGGGAAGTTCCCTACCATCATCGTCTACTATTCGAACATCGTGCCCCGGGGTTGGTTTTCCCATTGACCCAGGCTTTATCTTCAATGCCCTCGAATTGGCTATTAAAGCTACAGTCTCCGTTTGTCCATAGTAATCGTGGATTTTAAGTCCAGTTCCCTCCTCCCATTTCTTTATTACTTCTGGATTTAGAGGTTCTCCTGCGCTGAGGCAGTGTCTAAGTTTAGAGAAGTCGTATTTAGATAGATCTTGAAGTATTAACATTCTATAGGCAGTGGGTGGTGCACAAAAGACTGTTACTTCGTAATCTTGGATTATCCTGAGACAAAGCTCTGGATCGAATCTCCTCCCTCCTGTGTTGTGCTGTAAAACAGTAGCTCCTATTTGCCACTGACCGAAAAAGCCTCCCCACACTGCTTTAACCCATCCGTTGTCAGCTAGGACCCATATTTTGTCCCCTTCTTTGAGATCTTGTGGGTAGAGAGCTACCATGTATTGAGCTATCGGATAGGCGTGTGTGTGGAGTACCATTTTAGGATATGCTTCTGTTCCGGAAGTGAAGTATATGAAAAGCGGATCGCTGCTCCTCGTCTTTTCTACCTCTCCTTCCTTTATCTCCGGGTGCTTTAAGAAGTCCATGAAGTCTAGGAATTCTTTCCCATTCTTTTCTCCCTCTGGAGACTCTCCTATAACTATTACTTTCTCTAAAGTCTTTAGAGAGGGCAAAACCTCCTCTAGTCTGTCTAAATAATCTGAGTGAATTATAGCTGCTCTTGCCTCAGCTCTATTTATCCTGTACTCCAGATCTCTCCCAGTAGAAAGTGTAGGGGTGGGCATTGGCAAAACTCCTATCCTGATCATTCCCAGCATAGCGTAGTACCACTCTGGGATCCTAGGAGTCATTATTAGAACCCTATCTCCTTTTCTTATTCCTGACTCAATGAGGAACTTAGAGAATTTCCTTGAGTTCTCTCTCAATTCAATGAAACTCGTCTCTTCTGAAGAATTGCCATCTGGAGAGACTGTAATTAGTGCTACTTTCTTTCCAAGCCTCTCTGAAACCTTATCGAATACATCCCAAGCGTAATTGTAAAACTCTGGTACTTCCCATTTGAAATCCCTGTAGAAACTATCGTAGTCTTTGACGTTGGGTTCTACCTCCCTATTCGCCATGACCTTCCCCCACACTACTCCTAGGAAATAAGTTTTTCCCCCTTGTGGTTCACACTCAGAGACATGAAGTGCAGAGTATGCGGAAAAGAACATGAGCTAATTTCCTCTACATTGAAAGTTTGTAAGGACTGCATCGTAAATGAATTCGATTCCATACGGGAGGAAATAGCAGAGGTGCACAGGAAGTGCAGAGAGGTCTACTCTTTGCCCTATCCCCCACCTCGTGGAGGAATTAAGTGCGAACTGTGCTCCAACGAGTGTTCAATACCTCCAGGAGAGCGAGGATTTTGTGGGTTGAGAGAGAACTCAGGGGGACTTAAGTCAATTGTCTCTGCGGAAGTCGGTTTGCTCCATTATTACTTGGATCCCCACGTGACTAATTGCTGTGCTTCTTGGTTCTGCCCTGGAGGAACCTCTGCTGGATATCCGGAATACTCTCCTGTAAATGGGCCAGAGATAGGGTATTACAACCTAGCTGTTTTCTTCTATGGATGTAACTTCAACTGTCTCTTTTGCCAGAATCACGAGCACAAGAATTTAGAATTTGGAAAACTAGTCAGCAAAGATCAATTGTCCTCCTTGTGCAGAGAGGAGAGAATAACCTGCCTCTGTTATTTCGGTGGGTCTCCAGAACCTCATTTGCCGTTCTCCATAAGACTCGGTAATGAGGTAAAGGACCACGTTAGAGTGTGCTTCGAGTGGAATGGGTGTGGCAATAAGTCTCTGGTCAGGAAAGCTGGGGAAATAAGCTTTGAGTCCGGAGGGATAGTGAAATTCGACCTGAAGACGTTCAGCGAAGAGCTAAGCTTAGCTCTATGTGGTGTCTCAAATAGGAGAGCTTATGAGAACTTCGAGACTCTGTATCATGAGTTCTATGATGAAAGAAAGGAGCCTTTCCTAACTGCCACCACCCTTTTAGTTCCTGGATACGTGGACGAAGAGGAAGTCAGGAACATATCGGAGTTTCTTTCAAGCTTGAATCCGGAGATCCCTTACTCGTTACTAGTCTTCTATCCACAACACTACATGTCTGACTTGCCAGTAACCCCTAGGGAACAAGTGAAGAGATGTTACGAAGCAGCTAAGGAGAAACTGAAGAGGGTTCACATAGGCAATTTGCATCTTCTATTATGATGAAGGTGATGAAATGACACCAATTGCCATGACAATAGCTGGTTCTGACTCGGGAGGTGGGGCTGGGATTCAAGCAGATTTGAAGACATTCTCAGCCATGGGAGTACATGGTGCTGTAGTGATAACATCGGTTACAGCTCAAAACACTCTTGGTATTAAAGGCATACATGACTTACCGCCTGAATTCGTGAAATTACAAATAGAGACAGTTATGGAGGACCTAGAGGTTAAGGCAATTAAAACAGGAATGCTCAGTAACTCTGAGATAATAGAAGTAGTTTCCTCCTCCTTAGAAAGTGCTAGGGCCCCAATAGTGGTTGACCCGGTCATGGTTGCTGAATCCGGGGGGACTTTGCTTGAGAGGAATGCCTTGGATACCCTCTTGGAGAAGCTACTACCGATGGCGAAAATAGTTACTCCAAACAGAATGGAGGCAGAAAAACTCTCAGGGATTAAAATATCCTCAATAGAAGACGCTAAGAAGGCTGCTAAACTCATTTCCAAAAAGACAGGTATCGAAGCAGTTCTGGTTAAAGGAGGTCATCTAGAATCGAAAGGAAAGGGAGAGAGAGGAGAAAATAGCAGTGAATCGACAGATGTGCTATATCATGAGGGTGAATTCAGGGAATACTCCTCCAAAAGAATTAGCGGAGATTTTCACGGGACTGGATGTTCTTTCTCTGCAGCAATAACCTCTGGATTGGCTAAGGGATTCTCACTAGAGGAGTCCGTGAGGATTGCCAAAGAATTCATAAACTTGGCCATGAAGTTCAGCAGAAAAGTCGGAAAAGGATTGCTTCTAGTAAATCCATCGGCTTGGGTGGATTTACCGGCTGAGAAGTGGAAAGTGTATAGGAAAATAGAGGAGGGACTCGGGATTTTGGAAGAGGTAGAGGGAATTCACGAACTAATACCAGAGGTAGGAAGTAACCTAGTGATGGCTCTCCCTAGGGAATATTGCATGAACGTCGGGGACGTAGCAGGTGTTCTCGGGAGAATATCTACCTTGGGAAGTAAGATCAAGGCTTGCGGTCCGATAAGATTCGGTGCCTCCAAGCACCTAGCCAAAGCTGTATTGAAGGCAATGGAGTACGATTCAGAGATGAGAGCCTCCATCAACATAAGGTACTCTCCTGAAATTGTGAAAATAGCTAGAGAAATTGGATTTTCCATATCAAATTACGATAGAAGAGAAGAACCTCCCGAAATAAAACTCAAAGAGGGAGAGAGTATTCCATGGGGGATTAAGATAGCTATAGAGAAACTAGGGAAGGTACCAGATCTGATTTATCATGAGGGAGATTTCGGGAAGGAACCAATGGTCAACATCTTTGGTAGAGATGCTATAGAAGTTGTGAACAAACTTCTCCTGATTCATGAAAAAATAAGGAGCAAAAAGAATGGATAGACATTTCAATTGGTTTTAGCAAGATATATCATTTTAATGCCTTTGTTTAATCCGTTATTCTAATAAGAACGTTTTTAAATATTTCATTAGTGTGAAATAGCACAAATGGGGGTGAAGTTCTTGAAGATAGGAGTAGCTTCCTCAGGGCTCGGTGGACTAGATGACGTTGTTTCACCACAGTTTGGCAGATGTCGTGTCCTAACAATAGTCGAAGTGGAGGGGACCAATATCAGAAATTACAGATCAGTGCAAAACCCAGGAGCTATTTCTGGGGGAGGAGCGGGAATACAGGCAGCCCAGCTACTTGCACAAGAAGGATGCGAGGTAGTAATTGCTGGTAACTTCGGCCCTAATGCTTTTCAAGTGCTTATAGCTAATGGGATCTCTCCCTACACCTCTCCCCCAGTCAAAGTTAGAGAGGCAGTTGAAATGTTTCTGCGAGGAGAGTTACCAGAGGCTGTTCCAAGACGAGGAGGAGGTGGAATGGGAAAGGGTATGGGAAGGGGGAGAGGATGGTCAAGGTATCCGTGACTGGTGGGAAAGGAGGGACTGGGAAGAGTTTGGTGGCAGTCAACTTGGCAGTAGAGCTGTCTGCTCTCGGAAGTAGGACTGTCTTAGCTGACTTGGACGTGGAATGTCCGAACGATCACTTACTCCTAGGGGTAGAACTAGAGAAAAAAAGAGAAGTCAGGATATTCAAACCAGAATTCGACTACTCCAAGTGCACCAAGTGCGGAGCTTGTCAGAGGTCCTGTGAGGAATCAGCAATATTCCTAGTTGAAGGGTATCCCTTCCTGCTCCCGAACCTGTGTTCTGGATGTAGGACCTGCTTAATTTCTTGTGAGGCTTCTGCTATTTCAGACGGGGGAAAAGTTGTTGGACACACCTATGAGACCGAAGCAAGAGATGATCTCACCTTAGTCACGGGTAAACTCATAGAGGGGGAGGAAAAGGCTTATCCTGTAGTAGTAGGGGCCAAAGATAGGGCTCTTTCGCTAACTTCAGATGTTTTAGTGGTGGATACTTCTCCAGGTAGTGGAAATCACGTTGCTTTCTCCATAGAAGGTTCAGATGTAGCTGTGGTGGTTACAGAGCCCACTCCTATGGGAGTTCATGATCTGGAGATTACACTGGACTTACTAGAGGTATTGGACGTTCAACCAATAGTAGTCTTGAATAGATCCAATATCGGAAACTTCAGACCAGATGAGAAACTGAAGGAGAGAGGACTCAGGATTTTCTCAGAGATACCATATTCCAAGAGAGTTCTAGATTCTTATGTCTCCGGTACACCAATTGTAGAATTTGACAAGAACGATAAGTTCTCTGTTGAAATATCTAAGATAGCGGAGGTGATATTCAATTGGAAATAGTAATAGCTTCTGGGAAAGGGGGAACTGGGAAAACTACTCTTACTTCTTCTCTAATTTATTTGTTATGGGATGAGAAAAAACTCATATCTGTAGATGCGGATGCTGAAGCTCCAAATTTGCATCTCCTCCTAGGGATTAACTTGACTAGTGTTGAAGAAGTTTTTTCTTCAAAGATTGCTGAAATAGACTACAGGAAATGTAAGAGATGTAATATATGCGTGGAGAATTGCGTCTTTAGAGCTATGGCGGAGGGGCCTGTAGTCAAGGAGCATCTATGCGAAGGGTGTGGTGCCTGCAAAGCGTCTTGTCCTTTTGACGCAATAACCCTGAAGGAAGTTCCCTCTGGCGAGATTTTAATCTCAGAGGAGGGAAAGTATTCTCCATTTATCTCGGCAAGGACGTATCCTGGAAGGCCAAACACTGGAAAAATAGTCTTTGAGGAGAAGAGGATTGCGAGAGAGCTCCTCAGGAAAGGGATGGGTGATAACATATTAGTGGACTCCGCTGCGGGAATAGGTTGTCAGGTAATAGCTTCCCTTTCCGGGTCAGATCGAGCAATACTCGTAACCGAACCCACTAAGGCATCCCTCGAAGACTTAAAGCGAATACACTCTGTAGTGGAGCACTTCGGAATTCCTTCATATTTGGTCATCAACAAGTCCGGAATGACGTCCTTCGATGGGATAGAAAAGTTCTCCAAGGAAAACGGTTTAGAGAAGATAGGAGAGATACCATACTCCACAGAGGTCCTAAAGGCTATATCAATTGGTGTTCCGGTCGTGAAGAGTTTCCCCGAGTCAGAGGCGTCGAGAGAGATTTCTAGGATAGCGGAAATAATAAGCGATTGGTTGGATTGATTACAACATGTTGGGTTCCCATTGGGAAGAGAGTCTTGTAAATGTCCGTGAACGTATCTACTTCCCCATCCTGTTTGGCGCACTAGATTGAAGAGACGATGACACATTTTACTTTGGTGTTTTGGACTTGATTCTCTCGAGTGCTTGTTGTATCCTGTCCATCGATTTTTGTTTTCGTGGGAAAGTGTTTCCTCCAAGTTCGACTGAGTTCCTAATTGAAGGGTCGATTGGGGGCTTCCATGAAACACAGTCAAGTATATAAGCAGAGATAGAGAGGAGGGTGGTCGCTTGAGAGCAGCCGTAATAGGTATGGGGGAGAGCAGAAGTTCTCCAGTCATACCGGACATGTCCTACAAGGAACTAATGTTCGAGGCTGCAGAAAAGGCTTACTCAGAGGCTGGGATTTCTCCTAGAGAGGTAGATGGATTCATATGTTCCTCAGAGGATTTCTTAGAAGGAACTAGCATATTCGACGAATACGTCCCAGATCAACTAGGTGCTGTGTTGAAACCAGTTTACACGATATCAGCAGATGGTCTATATGGAGTAATAATGGCCTGTTTGCAGGTGAAGACTGGAGCAGATTTAGTCGTAGTGGAAGCACACAGCAAGTTCTCGGAAATAGTTTATCCTGAGGAAGTACTCAAATTGGCCTTGGATCCGCATTACATCAGACCTTTAGGGGGCAATCCCCACTACATAGCCTCATTAGAGGCAACTAGGTTCATGTTCGAGTTCGGAGTGCTAGAAGAGGACTTAGCAGAAGTAGTCTCTAAAAACAAGAGGAACGCATTGAAAAATCCAAGAGCATCTTTCGGAGCCAATGTTTCTCCAGAAGAGATTTTGGAGAGAGAGTATTTCATAGAGCCTTTGAGAAAAGACGATATATCTGAACCAGTAGACGTTGCTTACGTGGCCGTGATAGCATCCGAGAGGAAAGTAAGGGAACTCGGAGTGGAGGACCCTGTCTGGATAAAGGGGTTCGGATATTTCTCCGAAACTCCGAACTTGGACTCAAGGGATTGGGGGTACTCCCTCTACTGTAGGAAATGCGCTGAAATGGCTTTTAAAATGAGTAAAATGGGCATAGATGAAATAGACTTCATGGAAATATGTGATAGATACTCCTACAAGGAGTTGCAACACCTATTGGAAATAGGGATTACTATGGATGAAATCCGGGATGGAGTGACTCATCCTTGGGGAGACTTACCTGTGAACGTGTCCGGAGGTCTTTTAGGATTCGGAGACCCAATTGAGGCCTCTGGCATACACTCCTTAGCAGAGGCTTACAGACAAATCAAAGGAAAATCGGGGAAATACCAATTGGAAGGAGTAGAGAATGCTTTAGTCCAGAATTGGAGAGGTATCCCAACTGGGAGTGGTTCTCTACTGATATTGGGGAGGTGATTCGTGTTGAGGAGAGTGGCCATAATAGGGGCCGGAATGACTAAGTTCATGAGAAGAGCTAAAGAAACTCCAAAGGAATTAACCTTCCTAGCGACTAGAATGGCCCTAGACCAAGCGGGAATTGAGATATCAGACATAGAGGCGGTGACTCTCGGAACTGCTCCAGATTCCTTCGATGGAGTACACATGAACGGAGAATATCTCATAGACGGAGCTGGAGGGACAAATAAACCATACATCAGAGTTTTCGTTGGAGGAGGAACTGGGGTGTTCTCCGTAATCCACGGCTGGAAGTTGGTCTCCTCTGGGGCCTTTGATTCGGTCCTAGTAGTCTGCGAAGAGAAAATGAGTTCCTGTTATCCACATCCTCAAGCGGCCTTCTACACCATATTCGACAACATACTAGAGAGACCCCTAGGCCCTAACCTAGTCTGGATATTCGCCCTAGAGATGCATCGATACATGAAAAAGCACGGAATAAAGAAAGAACAGATTGCCTTAGTTTCAGTTAAGAACAAGAGAAATGCTTTGGATCACCCTGCTGCCGGATGGGGAGCAAAGATAACTGTAGAAGATGTTCTGAACTCAGAAGTTTTAGCTTGGCCAGTTCAACTACTTGACATAAGCCCTCCAAGCGATGGGGCTGTAGCTCTAGTTCTAGCTTCAGAGGAAATGGCTAAAAGGCTCACAGATGACCCAGTATGGATTGATGGAATTGGATATTGCCTAGATACGGCTTATTGGACAAACAGAGATCTTTACTATCCCAAGTACGTTGAATATGCTGCTAGAATGGCCTACAGGATGGCTGGAATAAGAAATCCCCCCAAGGAGATAGACGTGGCCGAACCATACGATCCATTCGACTACAAGGAGCTACACCACATGGAAGGGTTGCTACTCTGCAAAAAGGGAGAAGCTCCGAAATTGGTTGAAGAAGGGGTCACGGAAAGAGATGGAGATCTCCCAGTGACACCTTCTGGAGGTCTGCTTGGAGTGGGAAATCCAATAGCAGCTGCTGGTTTGATGAAAGTCGCTGAAATATTCTTCCAACTCAGGGGAGAGGCCGGAAAGAGGCAAGTGAAGAACGATCCAGTTACTGGAGTAGCCCAAGCTTGGGGAGACCTCATGCAAATAGGAACTGTAGTGGTTTTGAGGAGGTGATCTCTTGTTACCTGAGAAATTACCTGGAACGAAACTTAGTTCCAAGGAATTGTATGAGGAAGTGATATCCGTTTGGCACGAGCCCAAATTGGAGTACAGATGGTCAGCTGGAATAGCCATAGGGAAATTCCTCTCAGGCCTGAAAGAAGGAAAGATATTGGCTTCTAAATGCGATAACTGTGGAAGAGTGTTGGTTCCGCCTAGGATTTTCTGCGAGTGGTGCTTCAGGAGGACTGACGAATGGGTAGAGGTAAAGGACACTGGGAGAGTGAACACCTTCTCGGTATGCTACATAGACGTAGCTGCTAGAAGAGTGAAGGAGCCTCAGATTCCGGCAGTCATAGAAATAGATGGATCTAATGGAGGAATACTTCATTTACTGGGGGAAGTCGATCCGAAGGAAATAGAGATAGGAATGAGAGTGAAAGCAGTTTGGAAACCCAAAGAAGAGAGAATTGGAGCGATCACAGACATAAAGTACTTCAAACCACTTTAAGGGGTGATTCGATTGAGGAATGAGGATTTGGTCTACTGGAGAGATTCCTTCCCGGTCAAGTTCGTCTACTCGGCTGGAATAGCTGGTGAGAAGTTCTTCCTTGGTCTCAAAGAAGGAAAGATATTGGCTTCTAAATGCGATAACTGTGGAAGAGTGTTGGTTCCGCCTAGGATTTTCTGCGAGTGGTGCTTCAAGCCCATAGAGGAGTACGAGGAATTAGAACCTAGAGGAATAATAGAGAGTTACGCCATTTCCTACGTAAATGAGAGGGGAGAGAAATCTGACACTCCGGAAATATTCGCCGCCATAAGAATTTTCGGTTCAGACACTACCCTCATACACAAGTTAATTGCGAAGCCAGAGGAGGTAGACATAGGACTAGAGGTTGAAGCTGTTTTCAAGCCCAAAGAAGAGAGAGAGGGGAAAATAACTGACATAGAAGGATTCAAACTAGTGGAGGGCTAGACATGAAAATAGTTGCTCTAATAAAGGATGCAATAGACGTTTCTCAGCTTAAAACCAGAGAAGAGGTCCCAATAATAGAGGAAACACCAAGGAAGATGAGTGATCTTGATCGAAATGCATTAGAAGAGGCTGTCAGGATAAAGGAAAAATTTGGAGATAAAGAAGTAAAAATTAAGGTAATAAACGTTACAGATGATCCAGAGAAGGCTAGACAGATTGTCCTAGAGGCTTTAGCAATGGGAGCAGACGAAGCAGTTTCAATAAAGGGGAAGAGGGATCATCTCTTTGATTCCAAGGCCATAGCTGATGAGATAAGGAAGGAGGAGTTCGATTTAATAATTTGCGGAGACTCCTCAGTAGATAGCTACTCCTCCCAGATGGGACCCAGAGTAGCTGAAGAGCTGGGAATACCTGTGGTTACCTATGTTAACAAGTTAGAGGTCCTTGATGGGAAAATAAAAGCTGAGAGGAGCTTGGAGGATTACTACGAGATAGTAGAAGTTGAATTCCCTGCTCTAGTGACCGTAACAAGGGAGATAAATGAACCGAGATTTCCAGCTGTTCTACAGATAATGAGGGCATCCAGGAAACCTTATTCTGTTAAAGAAGCGGAAGAAGGAGAGATAGGGCTAGAAATACTTGATTTAAAGGCTCCGGAGATGAAAAGGAAGAACTTACTGATAAAGAAGGAGAACCTAGAGGAAGCCGTTAAAGAATTAATAGAACTCCTGAGAAGGGAGGGGGCAATTTGAAGGTCTTAGTACACTCCGAGAAAAGAGATCTCCTCCTAGAAGGAATAGGAGTAGCTAGAGAACTAGGTGGGAAAGTCATATGTCTTTCTTGGGAAGAAGATGTCCTGAAATACTGTGATAGGCTATACTATCCTAAAGGAGACTACTCAGAGAGTAAAGCAGTTTCTGCCTTAGAAGAAATTGCAAAGGGAGAGGAAGTAGACCTTCTGGTAATAGGAGGGACGAAAAGAGGTAAAGAGGTCGCCGCGAGAGTATCGCAGAGGCTAGAAGTGGGAAGCATAACAGATGCGATTTCCGTGAGTAAGGACGGTGGAGATAGAATGGGATATGGTGGAAGAGTTCTAGAGAGACTTAAGTTCAAGAGGAAACCTGGAGTATTCGTAATACCACCAGGAAAGTTCGAGAAAGTGAAAAAAGAGAGCGGAGATGGAGAACTAATTGAAATTTCACCAAAGAGTGACGGAAAAATTAAAGTAATAGAAAAGAAGGAGAAAGAGAGAGGAAAGGTGAACGTAGAGGAAGCTGATATCATAGTCTCAGTTGGGAGGGGTTTCAAGAAAAAAGAGGACATATCCATGGCTGAAGAGCTGGCAAAGAAACTCGGTGGAGTAATAGGATGTTCTAGACCAGTTGCAGCTGATTTGAGGTGGTTGCCAGAGGAGCACTGGATAGGGCTCTCAGGACGCAAAGTCAGGCCCAAGTTGTACATAGCCTTGGGTATCTCTGGGCAAATACAACACATAGCTGGAATAATGGACTCTAAAATAATAGTAGCAATAAACAAGGACGAGGAGGCGCCAATATTCAAGAACTGTGACTATGGAATAGTGGGGGACATATACGAGGTGATACCGTTAATGATAAAGAACCTCTGAGTGACTGGCTGAACTACACCTCCTCAAACTTTTTACAAACTCCATCGTCTTTTTCTTTTGTTTCTGCTGTTTTTTGACGGATCTTCTGTTCTCTTCTTTATATCAGACACTTCTTTGAAAGAGATCGAAAGCTATGAGTGCTATGGTTAGTGAGAGCAAGAACAAGAAAGCTGGCCCCTGATAGGGAGCTATACCAATGCATCGTTCCATTTCGCTTGTATCACTCTATTGACTCTCTGTTTATAACTATTTCGAGGTTTTCAGCTTGTAATATCTCTTAACTCTGCCCTCGTCTTTAGCGAGCCTAAAGTCTCTCCACAAATCAGCTAATTCGAGCTTCCTGAGATGTAGAGCTAATAACTGTCTGGATATTCCCGATTCTTTAGAGATCTTGCATGTGTGTTTCTCTTCTCCTAGAATCTAGGTATCTTGATCCTCAATGGATTCTGAGAGTGTCCAAGATCTGACTAGATTCCCTAAAGTGATCGGAGCGAGGATTTAAGATAAAACTAGGAAATGGGAGCTGCCAGCAGGGCTGTACCTAGGCTCTCCAATGGTAACAGTGGAAGTAATCCGTTGTCTCTCTTGGAATAAACACGCCAACTATTTCTTCATGTATTCTCCTACCAGCGGGCACTTTGGGTTAATTCCGAAGATCTACTTCCTTCCAGAGAACTCCTACCACGACTCCGTCAGGGGGGAAATTATCGACTTCTCTTCTCTTCTTTGGTCATCTCACACACCGTACTTGCTGAGACTGCCGAATACTCCGTCACCAATACTGTGAATAAGTCTCGACCATTGGAAACGAGAGCAGTGAGAGATACTAGTATTAGACTAGATCCCTCAGAGAACCCTGTATGAGAACACTTTCGTATGTAATATTTTTTCTTTCAACATGTTCAGGCCGCTTTGGAGGAGGATCAAAGAGAGCTCCTCATCTATCTTCGCTTTGGAATCAAGACATACAGAATTAGATAGTAATTCAGAAGAAGATGGTGGGGGCGCCCGGATTTGAACCGGGGTCGGCGGGTCTCCCCAGTCCTGCTCCAGAAGTTCTTCATCCCAAATAGGTCAGGAGACCCTCCTCTCGGGCTTCTGGAGCCCGCTATGATACCTGGCTACACCACGCCCCCTTTCTTGGTGGAAGTAATTCGTATTAAAAATTTTACTCGATGTCCGGTCTCCATCTAGACATTGATATCCCGTCGAAAAAATTGGATATTAGAGATTAGCGCAATCGCCAGAAACTTAAGACGGCAAAAGAGTCCTCTCTGCGCAGAACGTCTAGTTATCATTTATTCCATCACCTAGACGTTTACACGGAATCTCAATTAAGTATTCGAGATGTAGAGTACTTCTTTCTTTAGTATCCGAGAAATAGTAAGTTGAGAGTTCTCAGACGCATGTTTAAATACGAGGAGGAAATGAGTATAACGAATGGGGAACACTGTGTCAGTCACTCCAGAGCTCTACGACCTGATAGTCAAAATAGTTGAAGACAAAGTAAGGGAAATAAAAGTTACTAGGGAGGAATTCGACAAACTAGTCAAAGCAGTAAGAGAATTGGCTGAGAAAGTAGATGAGTTGGCTGAGGCTCAGAGGAGGACTGAGGAGAGAGTGAATGAGTTGGCTGAGGCTCAGAGGAGGACTGAGGAGAGAGTGAATGAGTTGGCTGAGGCTCAGAGGAG